>Ga0185307_1000012_pt1 | contig 142986 bp, 143 predicted proteins | sample LHCtaG_FD_128010 | JGI IMG/M metagenome (GOLD analysis project Ga0185307, IMG submission 128010) | Hot spring microbial communities from Little Hot Creek, USA to study Microbial Dark Matter (Phase II) - LHC4sed_matched (SPADES... | ecosystem: Environmental > Aquatic > Thermal springs > Hot... | reverse complement strand
GCAGATATAAAGCCTGAATCAGAGCCTGCAATTAAAGAAATTGCAAAACTCCTTCAAGAGAATAAAACCTTAAAGCTCTATGTGGTGGGTCATACAGATAATGTGGGAAGCCTTGATTACAATCTAAAACTTTCAAAGGCAAGGGCAGATGCTGTAATAAGAGAATTAACAACAAAATATAAAATTTCTCCAGACAGACTGAAGGCATTCGGGGTTGGCTCTCTTGCACCAGTTGCCACAAACAAAACAGAAGAAGGAAGGGCAAAGAATAGAAGAGTAGAATTGGTAGAACAGTAATATAAGATTATGAAGTAGATGTGGATTGGTTACTGTAAAAATTGAAGGAGACTAAACATGTTTAGAACTATTATAAATTTAGAAAGTAAATTTTTTAATTTGCTTTTTATAGCAATAATACTAACTCTATTTATTACCTCCAAATCTATAGCACAAACTTGCTGTTGGCGTGATATTGGGTCAGAAATCCTTTTTCCTTATTCTAAGGATAGTAAGGTTTATATTGATATGGGATGTATGGGAACTGATTGTGGATGGAATGAAGTTTTCATGTCTAAAGAATATGGTGGCGGTTCTTATTTAAAATGCCCTAAAATTGATATAATTGAGTCAGAGCCAGTTATACCATTACCTATCCAACCAAAACTTGATTATAAGTTTTCTGGTAGATATACAATTACTGGTGATGGTTCTTCCCCAAGAGGATACACAGTAATATTAAACGTTGACCTTATAGATTTAGCTCACGGAGCAAAAGTAAAAAGTGCTAAATCCACATGGACATGCGTACCTAAAGAAACTGGCTATTGTTCAAAAGTAAGAATGCAAGAAAGTATTAAATTATCAAAGACATTTATGCCCCTTGATAAATTAATATATGACTATGAAAGAATTCCTGAAACAGTAAAAATAGAGTTAGAAAAAGACTCAATTCTTGCAGGAGAGAAGATGAAAATTACTCTGAAAAACATAGTGGATGCTAACTCAAAGCCTTCTCAGCCTTGGCAGAGAATTTTAGTAAAAGCTGAAAAGGGCAAGATTCTTAATGGCGAGTCTTTGGAAGATTTTAAAGTTTTTCGTGTAGGAAACGGAATTGTTGAGATTGAATATCAAGCACCAGATATTTGTAAAAACGATGTTGAAACGCTAATTATTATGAATTCCTGCCATATTAAACCTGACCTTCCCGCTATGCCTGAGAGAGAAATTGCAAGAAAAAAGTTCAATATATTCTGTGTTGAAGGAAAGATAATTACTTCATGTAGACCTTTATATGATGTAACGTTATTTGCTCTTAACTGGGAGAATGACTGCGGTTACACAGGCGAGGTAGTTTATGAAAACCCTTCTATAATAAACTTTAGATTAAAACCCTCTAAAGATCCTTGTTATTACGAGGTTGTTCAAAAAGAATCTTCTCCTTTAAAATATGAATATGTTTTTACTCCAGCAGATAGGGATATCTGTTCAAAAATGACACAAACCTATGAAGGGAATTTTAGATTAAAGAATGCAGTCGTAAACTTTAGAAAAAATTCCCAAAGACCCTTCTCTTTTGAAATAGATAATAAATACAAGGCATCAACGGTAGCGGAGACTTTAGGTGCACCACCTATAGTTATCCAAAATGAAAATGATTGGTCAGGATTGACAGGTGGTGAGTGGCCCTTAATTAATGGATATCGTTCTCCTGTTCCAGAGGTTTTTGAAACTTATATAATTTTTGGAGGTGATGGAATGGGCGGAATTGGGTATTATGTAGAATTACAAATTAATGAAAAAGAGGTTCAAAGTTTAAGAGAACGATGTTTAAAAAAGAAATAAATTTGGAGTTTGCAAAAATGGAGTATAGTAACAAATCAGTATTTAGAGTCATCTTTATAGTAGTTATTGTCCTGCTTTTTATCACAACTTTATACTCAGGAGAGAAAAAAGAGGGCTTATCAGTTGAGATTTTTGAAATATTAAGGGCAAAAATCGGTTCAGGTCCTGATGAAATAGGTGCAATAATGCCTCCTGAAGCAAATCCTGAAGGGCCAATGAGTTTTGCCTTAAGTAAAGATGGTGAAATCTATATCCTTGATCAGATAAATTACCGAATACAGGTGTTTAAGGATAAAAAGAGAATAAGAACAATCCCTGTGCCAACCAAAACAGCCTTCTTGGATATTGAATTACTTCCTGGCAACAAGATTGCCATCCTTGATAATCTCATTAAAAAAGCAATTTATATTTTAAGCTCAGAAGGTGAGGTTATATCTGTCATCCCTCTTGAAGGAAGGCTTATTCATTACGCTAACGAAGTAATAGAAATTTATTGCATCGAAGAAGGAAAATTCTCAGGAATTTGGGCAAATATGAGTGACAGATCTGTAAAGATCGGTTCCCTTGATGGCACATCAATTACCGAGAGAATATCTATTCCAGGAAAGCTTTCTAAAAATGGCAAAAGAGTTATAAGGGCTGAAATAATTGGAGAATCAACAGCGGTTATTCACCGTTCAAAGGAAGAAAATCTCTCTCAATGGGAGCCAGAAATTACTGTTTATTTCAATATGCATGTACATTATATTATGGGTCCATGGACAGACATAAATGGAAATATTTATATTTTCGGAGCTGGTGAAGATAAAGGTAAATTTATTAATAAGGTTGTAATTCTTAATCCTGAAGGGAAGGAAATAGGAAGGATTAACCTTTTTGTCCAGAAAGCTCCTCATGAAATCTTTCATCCTGTAAAAGTATCCCCAGAAGGTCAAATATACCAGATGGCTATTATTGATAAGACCCTTTCTGTTAGGAAGTATGAGATCTTAAAATAAAGACCAGAAGAGTTAATAATTTAAAATAATAAAAGAAGACTAATACAGCCTGTCTCCCAGTTTTTCTTGAAAGTTTTGCAACTTTTTAGATACTTCTCATATTTTCATAGAGAAAAGATAGTTATCTTAAATACTAATGCTCTAATCCAGAAAAGCAAATTTCTTGACAAGATGTATTTAAATTGATAGAATTGAAACATCAAATATTGAGGAAAATTTAAAGTAACTAAAAATAAGCTTGCTTGAATATAAACGGAGGTAAAAATGTATAAAAAAATTTTACCGCTTTTTATTGTAGTATCTTTATTCTTTTTTGCCTGTAAAGGAAAGCCATCAGGTCCCGATATGAAGGAAGGTAAATGGGAAATTAACATTAAGACTGAAACAACCGGAAAGATACCCTTTCAAATGCCAACACAGACTTTTACTCAATGTATAACAAAAGATAATGCTATACCTTAAAAGGTTGAACCCTAATCAAGATTGCAAAATCACAAAAAGCACTATAAGTGGAGACAATGTAAGCTGGACAGTTGAATGTAAAACTCCTAAAGGTTCTGTTATAAGTGAAGGAACTGTTACCTACAAAGGAGAAACTTTTGATGGTGTAGTAAAAATGAAACATTTTGGAATGGATATCATTCAGTACATGAACGGAAAATGGATTGGGGAGTGTAAATAAAAGAAATTTATTTGAACAAACGGTTTAAGAAATGATATAATCAAATAAAAATTTACTAAAACAGATTGATTAAAATGAATTGGTCAAGTATTATTAATGTATTTAAACAAAATTAACCTAAAAATTACAGGGGGTGGTAGAAAATGCAAAAATTAATCAAATGTAAGTGGCTTTTTGTATTAGTAACCTTTTTATTTTCACTTTTTTTATTTACAGGTTGTATCCCTGAAACAGGGGAAAAGACTAAAGAAGGAGCAGCAATTGGTGCAGTAACTGGTGCTGCTCTTGGTGCTCTTATAGATAAAAATAATCGTTGGAGAGGAGCAGTAATAGGAGCTGCTGTTGGAACTCTAATTGGTGGAACAGCTGGTTATATTATGGATAGAGCAGCAAAAGAAGCAGCTACAACTAAAAAGCCAGTTACTTATATAAGCGAAGATGAAATTCAAAAAGTTTATGCTAAACCTGTAAAATCAGAAGGAAATTGCGAATGGGTAACGGTTCAGTATTATGAATATGGTAAGCTTGTTAAGGAAGAAAAAAGATTAGTTTGCCCAAATTAAAATTTAATTAAGTCTTTCTAAAGCTTTTTTAATTTCAAAAATTGCTTTTTTGAGATTTTCTTCTGAGTTTGCAAAAGAAATTCTAATAAATTCATCATCTCCAAAAGCGGAACCAGGAACTACTGCAACTTTAGCTGAATCAAGCAAATACTCTGAAAAACTAACAGAATCTTTTATTTCTTTTCCTTCTGGGGTTTTTTTATTGAAATAAGCTGATACCTTAGCAAATAAATAAAAAGCCCCCTGAGGAGGTATAAATTCAATCCCAGGTATTTCTCTTAAAATTTGAGCTAAAAATTCAGCTCTTTGAGCAAAAATTTTACGCATTTTTTCCACTTCATCTTGAGGAGAAGTAAGTGCAATTTCTGCTGCTTTTTGAGCAAAACTTGTAGCATGAGAAGTGCTCTGCCCTTGAATATTAGAACAAACTTTAATTATCTCTTTAGGACCTATTAACCACCCTATCCTCCAACCAGTCATAGCATAAGTTTTAGATACCCCATTTACCATAAAAACTCTATCTCTTAGCTCAGGAGCGATAGAAAGAATATTTTTTGGAGGTTTAAAATCAAATCTTAATTTATCATAAATGTCATCACTTAAAATCCAAAAGTCATATTTTTTAGCAAGCTCTGAAACTCCTTTCAAAAAATTATCTGAATAAATAAGCCCAGTTGGATTAGAGGGACTGTTTATTATAATTCCTACAGTTTTTGAAGTGATATTTTTTTCTATCTCTGAGATATCTGGCTCAAATTTTTTTTCTATAGAGGATGGTATTATTTTAGGAATCCCTTCAGCAATCTCCACCATAGCAGGATAAGAAACCCAATAAGGAGAAAGGATTAAAACTTCATCTCCTTTGTTTAATACTGCTAAAAGAAAATTAAATATTGCCTGTTTTGCTCCTGTAGTTACAAGAATTTCCTCAGGAGTATAGTTAAATCCATAATCTATTTTAAGTCTTTCACAAATAGCTTTTCTTAAACTTAAAAGCCCAGGAATAGCCACATATTTGGTCATTCCATTATCAAGAGCTTTTTTAGCAGCCTCCTTTATATAATCTGGGGTATCAAAATCTGGCTCACCCGCAGAAAGATTAATTACCTCAACTCCAGATTCTTTAAGTACTTTCGCCTTAGCATCAACTGTAAGAGTAGCAGAAGGTTTAAGATTTTTTACTCTTTCTGCCAATTTAATCATTTTTTAAACTCCCTATTTTATTTTTCCTATACCTTCTCCTTTAAATTCAACTATTATTTTAACATTTTCGTTTACAGGCAAAGGAGAAGAAATTTTTAAACACCTTTCTATTGCTTTATTAAATTCTGAATTTTCAGATTTTTTTATAAATTCATAATTTAATATTTTCCCTTCTGAAGAGATTTCTATTTCTACTATTGCTTTTAAATCCCTTTGACTTCTTAAATAAATAGGCACTTCAAAGTTATTTTGCAATTTTCTTTTTACTAAAAGAAGATACTCAAGCCCTAAGATTTTGCTGGCAGAAGAGGTATCAAAAGAAGAAGTTCTAGATAAGGTATCTTTTGAAACTCCCTTTTTTTGAAAAGCTATCATTCTTTCTTCAAGCTCTTTAAGTTCCTTTTCAGAAAGAGTATAATCTGACTTGGAACTCTCCTTAGATATCCTGCCTTTAATACTTGCCAATTTCTCTTTTAAAATCTTTTCCTCAAAAACTCTATTTTCTTTAGAAATTTCCTTATGAGGAGTTACAATTTTTTCTTTTTGCACTTCCTCTTTTCTTGGAAAACTTTCAAATTCCCTAATTTCTTCTATAGGAAAAGAAACTCTTACTTTTATCTTTTCTTCTTTAGATATTTTAAGATTAAGAGCTGAAAAAAACACTAATAAAAAGAAGATATTAATTAAGATTGACAAAAAGTAGGAAAAGATATCATATTTAGTAAACATAGATTTAGCTTTCAGGTTGAGTTAGCAACCCTAATTCTTCAATACCAGCTTTTTTAAGTTCAGAAAGAACCTTAGCTACAATTCCGTAGGGACAATTTTTGTCTGCTTCAATTTGAATCTCTTTTATTAAATTATTCTTTTTTGCTTCAGCAACCCAAAGGACTAAACTATTTAAAGTTATTTCTTCCCCGTAGAGTTTTATTTTTCCTTCCTTAGTTATAGTTATTTTTAAAGGATGTTCTTCTTTTTGGGTAATTGGTGTATCTTTGGTTTTTGGAAGTTCTACCTCAATACCTGAGGTCAAAAGAGGAGCAGTAATCATAAAAATAATAAGAATAACAAGAACTATATCTACAAGGGGAATAACATTAATATCTCCTTGTAGGTCTTTGCCTATTTTCATAACTTAATTTTTACCAATTAAGATTTTCTTCAGTTAATATTTTGTCTCTTATAAAAATTAATCCCTTTTCCAAAAGTTCTTCATCAGGTAAGTCTGCAAATTCCTTTGGAAATCCTTCAATTTCCTCTTCTCTTATACTTTTTCTAAATTCTGAAAGATTATAGGCTATCAAAAATATCATATCCAGAATATCTCCAGTTAAAGGAATATCAGAAAATTTTTGTCTTTTTATTATTATCTCTCCCCAAAGATCATTGAAATACAAATAAGGTTCCAATTCTTGTTCTTTAAGATAGTCTTTTATTTTAATAGAGCGATTTTCATAGTGTCCTTTACAATGGGTTTCTCTTATTATTTTAAATACTTCTTCCTTTTCTCCCCTTTCATTTTTAACCAGATACCGAGCAAGTGGATAAAGCCGACAAGAAGCTGGTCTATCTTTATAAATTTTACATCCCTCTTTTTCATCTAAGAAAGGACAGGCAAAAGAGATGGGATCCATATTTATAGAGATAACAGGAAGTTGGGTTACTTCTCCAAGATAAAGTTCTCCATAATTTTCGATGAATTCTTCTACATCAAGAGAAAGAGCTTTTTTTAATCTTAAAAATTCATAAGGAGAAAGAACAAGCTTAACATCATAACAACACTTATTAAAACAAACAATTCCTTTATAACAGTGAAATTTAATTTCATCTTCTAAACTATATTCTTTGGGATCAAAAACATAGGGTTCCATTATTTTTTAGCTTCTACCAGTTTAAATCTATCTTTTAGTTTTTCTAACACCTTAGGAAGTGTAGTATATTCCATTTCTTCAGGAGGTAACCTATGAGGCTCAAAAATACCTTGTCTTCTTAAAATATCAGCCATAACATTGCATTGTCTTCGAGCTTCATCAAAAGCAGGATCATCAAAAAGGTCAGAAGGTCCAATAAGATATCCATCAGTTATTTGATAACCAGCAGCTATAACACGAGGGGGACCATCAAAACGAGTAGGTTTAGCATTTTTAAAAGAAACAGGCATAAGAGGACCTGTATGAGATCCTCTCATCCATCCCTCAACTAACCAAGGACGAGCAAAGGGTTCCAAAATCTCTCCCACTGCTGGGAAACCTGCTTGAGCTCTTATTATAAGCACAGGATCATCTTTCCCTACGTATCTACCTGCCATAAGAGATAGTCTCTGGGTCGAAGCAGAAGCTACAATTTCTCCATCTGATTTTCTATATACTGCTCTTATTACATATCTACTTGTTGCCCCAATAAAAACCAATAAATCATAAATTTCTTCAGGGGCTTTAAGCATAATACCCATTCCAGTATAAACATCCATAACATCAAAAATAAATCCATCATGCATAGAAGGGTCTATTACAAGCCCTGCTGTATTCATAGGATCAGCAAATATTTCATACAAAGGTAAATTCCAAGCACTTGGAGCAGTTTTGTCAGCAAAAAATATAACTACAGGTTCGCTTTTTCTTTCAACAAATTCCATCTCCGCAACCCCTGGTCCCATACCTTTGATATTACCAGAAAAAGCATCTGCTAAAAGATCCTGTCCTGCTCCATACATTTTTAGTTTTTTAGCAATCTCTGTTCCTTCTTTAAAAGCGCTCCAAGCAAGCTCATGCACCTCTGAAGAATCTATCCCTTTTGTGTGGGTCATTACCAATGCAATGTCATCTCCACAAACAAGAATGGATATATCTCTAATAATCCCCTTGTCCTTTCCGTCTTCTGCTACTTCCCTTACCTTATCAACTACATCTTTATGAACTGAGGAATGCCCTACGAAACCCCCTATATCTGCTTTTATAACAGACAAGGTAAGTTTCATAAACACCTCCTTTACAACTTTAAGTTTTTGCCGAAAATTATTATAGTTTATAATTTAAATAAATAAGATTATAGCATACTCCTATAAAAATGTAAACCAAAATAAAGATGGAAAAAGAAGAAAAACTTGCAGTTGCATTAAAGTACAATCCTGAAGAAGAAGCTCCTAAGGTTGTTGCAAAAGGTGAAGGGTATCTGGCTGAGCTAATTTTAAAAATTGCAAAAAATCATAACATACCTATAAAAAGGGATTCCAAATTAGTAAAAGAACTTTACAAATTGGAATTAAATAAACCAATTCCACCAGAACTTTATAAAGCTGTAGCCATAGTATTAGCTTGGGCTTATAATCTAAATCAAAAATTAAAAGAAAAAATTTTAAAAAAATTTTCAACTTAAATCTTGTCATTTTAAAAAAACTGTTTATAAAACATTAAAATATTTTGTGGAGGTTTTAAATGTTTAAAATACCAGAAGATAGACTTTACTCAGAAAGTCATCTTTGGATAAAGAAAAAAAAGAAAAAAATAGTCAGAATAGGACTCACAGATTATTTTAAATTAAAAAATTCAGAAATAATAGATATAGATCTGCCTGAAGAGGAGGAAACTTTTGAAAAAGACGAAGTTTTTGGAAGTATTGAGACCATAGAAGAGGTTTTTGATTTAATTATGCCTGTTTCTGGAAAAATTGTAGCCGTAAATGAAAAAGTTTTAGATGATGTAGACATTTTAAATGAAGACCCTTATACAGAAGGATGGCTTATTGATGCAGAACTTCTTAATCCTTCTGAACTTGAAGACCTTCTTCCTCCTGAAGATTATGAATTAAAGTTTTTAGAAGAGGTAGAAGAGATACCAGAAGAAAAAGTAATTGAGGAAGAGGAAGAATGATCGCTTTAGTTTTCCCTGGTCAAGGCTCACAATATATAGGAATGGGAAAAGAATTTTTTGATAAATTTGAATTTATTAAAAATCTCTTTGATAAAGGAGAAAACATAACAAACCTTCCTTTAAAGCGTCTTTGTTTCGAAGGATCTTTTGAAGAATTAACTCAAACAATAAATCTTCAGGTTTCCCTTACTATAACTAATATAGCTTGTTATGAAGTTTTAAAATCTCAGTTAGAAAAAAAAAGTATACCTGTTTCTTTTGTTGCAGGACATAGCTTAGGAGAATATAGCGCTCTTTATGCATCTAAAGTTCTCTCATTAGAAGATGTTTTATTAGCTGTTAAAGAACGAGGAAAATTAATGGATTTAGAAGGAAAAAAAAGTTCTTCAGCTATGTATGCTATTATAGATTTTCCTCTAGAGGAACTTGAAAAATTAGTAAAAGAGGCTAAAGATATAGTGGTTATTTCTAATTATAATTCACCAAAACAATTAGTAATAAGTGGAAATGTTCCTTCTGTAGATGAAATAGCAGAAAAAGCTAAAAATTTAGGAGCAAAAAAAGTGATAAAACTAAAGGTGAGTGCAGGATTTCATAGTCCTTTAATGAAAGAAGCTGAAATTGCCTTTAGTAAAATACTAAATTCCCTTAACTGGAATGACCCGCAAATTCCTTTTGTAAGTAATATAACTGGAAAAGAGGAAAGGTCTGGAGACACTATTAAAGAATTAATGAAAAAACAAATAACCTCTTCTGTACGTTGGATTGATTGTGTGGAATATATATATAATAATGGAGTCAAAGTTTTTGTAGAAGTTGGTCCTAAGAAAGTACTTTGTGGTCTCATTTCTCAAATTTTGGAAGGAAAAACTTTTAAGTGTTATAATATAGAAAATTTTGAGACTCTGGAAAATTTTCTTAAAAATCTTTAGAGGGGAAAGAAATTTTTAAAATAAAGATTCTTGAAGAGCGTTGTAAATCTTGTGGTCTTTGCATACATTTTTGTCCTAAAAAAGTTTTAGACTTTTCTTCTAAAAGAAATTTCCAAGGTTATAGAGTAGTCTATGCTAAATATCCTAAGAAATGTAATATGTGTGGAATATGTTATATTATGTGTCCTGATGTTGTTTTTGTAGAAGAGGGACAAGAATGAGAATAAGAAAAATCTTAGTAAAAGGGGTTGAAGCCATTGCTCTTGGTGCTTTAGAGGCAGATTGTAAATGTTATTTCGGATATCCTATAACACCTCAAAATGAAATTCCTGAACTTATGTCAAGAGAACTTCCAAAAAGAGGAGGTGTTTTTTTACAAGCAGAAAGTGAAATCGCTGGTATAAACATGCTTCTTGGTGCTTGTGCTACTGGAACAAGGGCAATGATAAGTTCCTCAAGCCCTGGTATATCTCTTATGTGCGAAACTTTTTCCTATATAGCTGCTCAAGAACTACCTGCAGTAATTGTCAATGTGATGAGAGGAGGTCCAGGGCTTGGTGGAATAGAAGCTTCACAGGGAGATTATTTTCAAGCAGTAAAAGGCTCAGGACATGGAGATTTTCATTTTTTAGTTTTAGCTCCTTATAATGCTCAAGAAGCTTATGAACTTACTGCTAAAGCCTTTGAATTGGCAGAAAAATATAGAAATCCTGTAATGATTCTCTCTGATGCTATTTTAGGTCAGATGAAAGAACCTATAGTTTTAAAAAAATTAAAAATTAAAAGATATCCAAATGAAAATTGGGCACTAACTGGAGCTAAAGATAGACCAAGTAGAATTATAAGGAGTCTTTTCTTAAGCTCACAAGAGTTAAAAGAAAGAAATTTAAATTTAATAAAAAAATATAAAAAAATGGAAAAAGATGTTCTCTATGAAGCGAAAATTGAAGAAGAAGATCAAATAATTGTAGTAGCTTTTGGTTCTATGGCAAGAATAGCAAAAGAAACTTGTATTAATTTAAAAAAGAAAGGCTATCCTGTAGGATTTTTTAGGCCTATTACACTTTTTCCCTTTCCTTCAAAAGCTCTTAAAAATCTTTTGAAAAATGAAAGAAAACCTAAAAAATTTATTGTAGCTGAACTTAATTGTGGACAAATGGTAGAGGATGTAAAATTATCAGTGAATGGAAAAGCTGAAGTAATTTCACTTTTCTTTCCACCAAGTGTTATACCTTTTCCTGAAGAATTAGAAAGGAAGATTAAAAAATGTATAAAGCCTTCAAGTTTCCAAAAAGTTTAAAAAAGAATCTTTTTCATTATTGCCCTGGCTGTCATCACAGTATAGTGCATAGACTATTATGTGAGGTTATAGATGAATTAAATATACAGGAAAAAAGTGTGGGTATTGCCTCTATAGGATGTGCTTGCTTTTTATATTTTTATATAGATGTGGATATTTTAGAGGCACCTCATGGAAGAGCTTGTGCTGCTGCAACAGGAATAAAAAGAGCAAGGCCTGAGCTTATAGTATTTACTTATCAGGGAGACGGAGACTTTGCAGCTATCGGATTCAATGAAAGTTTTCATTCAGCTTTAAGGGGAGAAAAAATTACTGCTATAATGATAAACAACACAGTTTATGGGATGACAGGAGGGCAACTTTCTCCTACTACACTACCTGGACAAAAAACTACCACTACACCAGAAGGAAGAGACCCAAATCTTTATGGATATCCTCCCAAATTAGCCGAAATTTTTGCAAATTTAGAAGGAGTTGCCTTTTCTGGAAGATTTGCTGTAAACACCCCTAAAAGAGTTTTAGAAACTAAAAAAGCTTTAAAAAAAGCTTTTCTTGCACAAATTAATAATCTTGGTTTTGGATATATAGAAATTCTCTCCTCATGCCCTGTTAACTGGAAAATGGACCCTGTAATTGCTAATAAAGAGGTAGATAAACTTATTAAATTTTTCCCCCTTGGAACTTTTAAAGATAAAGTGGAAAAATTTCTAAAAGGAGAGGAGTCTTGAGAATAGATCTTATAATTTCTGGATTTGGGGGACAGGGTGTTCTTTTTGCAGGAAATCTTATTGCTCTTGCTGCTATGAGAGAGGGTTATGAAGTAACTTATCTCCCTGTTTATGGACCAGAAATGAGAGGAGGGACTTGTAATTGTACTGTAATTATTTCCAAAAATGAAATTGCCTCCCCTGTTGTATATTCACCTTCCTTTTTAATTATTATGAATTATCCTTCTTTTTTAAAATTTATACCCAAACTTAAAAAAGGAGGAAAAGCAATAATTAATTCTGATTTAGTAAAACCAGAAGATATTAAGGATTTAGAAAATTTAAAAAAACATTACAACCTTTATTTTGTACCTGTAATTTCACTTGCTGAAAGTCTTAATATGCCACTTTTAGCAAATCTTTGTGCTGTAGGAGCTTTTTACGAAATTACTAAAATATTTAATAAAAACACTTTTAAAAATGCCTTAAGCGAAATATTAATAAATCCCAAAGCTCATGTTTTTGAACCGAACTTAAAGGCCTTTGAATTAGGAGCAAAATATATTAAAGCAAATTATAAATGAAAGCTGTTATTCAAAGAGTCAAAAAGGCTTCTATATTAGTAGAATCTAAATTAATTTCTGAAATAGGATATGGACTTTTGGTACTTGCATGTATAGAAAGAGAGGATGATGAAAAAGTACTTGACTGGATAGCTGAAAAAATAGTAAATTTAAGAATTTTCCCCGATGAAAATGGTAAATTTAATTTGAGTATTAAAGACATTAAGGGAGAAATTCTTTTAGTTTCTAATTTTACTGTATGTGGGTTACTTAAAAAGGGCACTCGTCCTACCTTTCACCTTTCCTCTGAACCTGAAAAAGCAGAAAAGTTCTTAAAAATGCTTTCTGAAAAAATAAAAAATAGAGGAATTTCAGTAAAAGAGGGGATTTTTGGAGCTTATATGGAAGTTCATTTAATAAATGATGGACCTGTTACTCTTTATTTGGAATATCCCCGTAAAAATGATTAAAAATACTTCTTCCGAAAACTTTCTTACTATTGCTTTTTCCCCTCATCGTATAGAAACTCTTCCTTTTGCTCAAAAACTAATGCAGGAACATGATTTTATTATTCTTGAAGAACCTAAAAATCCTTTGTTTTATGATTTTTTAGAAAATAAGGTTTCTTTAGAGGAATATTTAAAAAGTTCAGATTTTTGGTTTCCTGAATTTGTAAAAGAAACTTTGCTTTTAATGAAAAGTCTTTATAACCAAGGTAAAGTTATTTTACAAATAGAACCTTATTTAGAAATAGTAAGCAAATTACAAAATTTCTCAGAAAAAGAAAATCTTGAAAATTTATTAGAGGATCCAGAAATTAAAGAAATTTATTTAAAAGAAAATAAGGCTGTAGGGAAACTTATTGAGTTTTACGAAGCTTCTATAGGAGATGATTTTTTAAAAATCATTTCTACAGTAAAAGAATTTTCTAAAGCTGATGCAGAAAGATTTCGCTTAAGAGATTATCTAAGGGCTAAGGCTGTATTAAAATTTTTACCTCCAAAAGGCAAAATCTATATAGAGTCCGGAACCATTCATATTTATTTTAAAAAGTTATTACATATTAATTTAAAAAAAACCTGGAAAATTTTTCACAAATTCTTATTAGAGGAATTTTTAAAACCTCAGTTTAACAGATCTTGGATTTTTCCTCCTGGAGAGCTTCTTACTTTAAGATATATTTTAAAAAGAAAAGAAGATCCCCATATAGAAAATCTTTTAGCAGCAAGATCTCTTATTTATATTAAGATTATTCCTAAAGAAGAAATTATCCCCACACCAGAAGATCCTTTCCCTCATGCTACAAGAGAAATTTCCGCTATAAACATGGTAAATAAACTTTCTTTTGAGGATTGTAAAATTCTTTATAAATCTTTATTTTTTATAAAGAACTACTTAGAAGCTAAAGAAATAGTAAAAACTTATCTTTTTCGAAAATTTAAGCTTTAAAAAGTCTTTTATGTAAAAATTTTCCTAATTTATATCCTAAAAAAGCTCCTCCTAACAAATCAGAAGGAAAATGAGCAAATACCAAAACTCTTTGAAAGGCAACCAAAAATGCTAACCCATAGAAAAAACCTCTCCCTTTAGTATATTCTGAAGAAAGAATTTTACTCATAACAAAAAGAAAAAATACATGCCCTGAGGGAAAGGAGGCATATTCATAGGTTAAATTGGGACCAATAAATAAAAAAGTATCATATGTAATTTTTGGTCTTGCTCTACCAATTAAAAATTTTATTTGGCAAAAGATACCTGCTATTATCATACTTAAAATCAAACTCTTACCCAATTTTTTATTTTTAAAAAAATAAAGATATAAACTAAATATAATAAGTGAAAATAAAAAAATTTTATGAAAGGTTTCAATTATTTTGCTAAAGATTTCCTTAAAAACCTCAAATTCCTTATAATAAAAAGTTGTCTCTTTTAAAATTAGAACTATCTTTTTATCTAAATAAAAGAAAAATATACTTAGAATGAAAATGGCTAAAATCCAGTCTTTGTATTCTATTAGTTTTTTCATAATAAATTTTAGATATTAAACCCATTTTTTCCCGGTATCAAGTTTTTTTCAAAGAGTAACCTTACTATTGCCTTAATTAGTATTGTAAGCTTTTAATTTTATGTTATTTAATTTTTAATGGAGTTAAAAGAACTTAATAATACAGGAATAAAAATTCCAGTTATTGGTATGGGAACATGGGAAATTGGGGGAAGGCTTTCTCCTGATTACTCAAGGGATGAATATTACATAGAAATTTTAAGAGAAGGAATAAAATTAGGGATGTCTCTTATAGACACAGCTGAGATGTATGGAGCAGGACATAGCGAAGAAATAGTAGGAGAAGCAATAAAAATTTTCTCAAGGGAAAGTGTTTTTATTGTCACTAAAGTTTTACCTGAAAATTTAAAATATAAGGATTTGATAAATGCTGCCTATAAAAGCTTAAAAAGATTAAAAACAGATTATATTGATCTTTACCTTATCCATGCACCAAATCCTAAAATACCTATAAAAGAAACTATGGAAGCTATGGAAAAACTAGTAGAAGAAAAAATGGTAAAATTTATAGGGGTAAGCAATTTCAATGTTTATCAAATGGAAGAAGCAAGATCATGTCTAAGTAATACGGATATAGTAGTTAATCAAGTAGAATATCACCTTCTTTATAGAAAAGTGGAAAAAGAGGTTCTTCCTTATTGTGTAAAAAATAAAATAACCTTGATGGCTTATTCTCCACTTGCAAGGGGTTTACTTGCAAAAAACGAATTTTTAAAAAAAATAGGAGAAAAGTATGGTAAAACAGCAGCTCAGGTAGCTCTTAATTGGCTTATTCAAAAGGAAATGGTAGTTGCTATCCCAAAAGCAGGAAACTTAAAACATTTAATGGAAAATGCCCAAGCTTGCGATTTTCGTCTAAGTAAAGAAGATGTTTTAGAAATTGAGAAACACTTTTCATATTCTTATTTTTATACCTAATTAATTTTTGCCTAAGCTCCTGCAAAAAAGAGAGCTTAAGCATCCTCCTGTTAAAAAGAAATAAATTTTATCTTGTCTTTTATCTCAAATCAAAGTTAAATTTTTGATTTTTTTGCTTGAAAGATAATTCAAACAAAGCTATAATGAAAGTAAATTTAAAATCTGTGTAAGGAGGGTAAAATGAAAATCTATAAAGATGAAGATGCTGACCTTTCCATTTTAAAAGATAAAGTAATTGCAGTTTTGGGATATGGAAGTCAAGGACATGCCCATGCTTTAAATTTAAGAGATTCCGGATTAAATGTAATAGTGGGAGTAAGAAAAGGTGGAAGAAGTTACGAAAAAGCTAAAGAGCATGGTTTTGAACCTGTCTCTGTTCGTGAAGCCTGTGAAAAGGCAGATCTAATAATGATACTTTTACCCGATCAAAACCAACCTCAAGTTTATAAAGAAGAAATTGAACCAACCTTAAAGCCTGGTAAAATGCTTCTTTTTGCTCATGGATTTAACATCCATTATAACCAAATTGTTCCCCCTAAAGATGTTGATGTAGTTATGGTTGCTCCAAAAGGGCCAGGACATCTTGTAAGAAGGGAATTTGAAAAAGGTGCTGGAATACCTTGTTTATTAGCTATATATCAAGATACAACTGGTAAAGCCTTTGCTAAGGCACTTGCCTATGCTAAAGGAATTGGAGGAACCCGTGCAGGAGTAATTGAAACTACTTTTAAAGAAGAAACAGAAACAGATCTTTTTGGAGAACAGGTAGTACTTTGTGGAGGAGTTTCTGCCCTTATTAAAGCTGGCTTTGAAACACTAGTTGAAGCCGGTTACCAGCCAGAAGTAGCTTATTTTGAATGTTTACATGAGCTAAAATTAATAGTAGATCTTATATATGAAGGTGGACTTTCTTTTATGAGATATTCTATAAGTGATACCGCTGAATATGGTGATCTTACAAGAGGACCAAGAATTATTAATGAGGCAGTAAGAGCTGAAATGAAAAAAATTCTTAAAGAAATCCAAAGCGGAGAATTTGCAAGAGAATGGATTTTAGAAAACCAGGCGGGAAGACCAGTTTTAAATGCTTTAAGAAGAAAAGAAAAAGAACACCCCATTGAAGAAGTAGGTAAAAGATTGAGAGCAATGATGCCCTGGATTAAAAAACCAGAAGAATTTTAATGCATCTCTTTTAAAACTTTATATACTACAGCAATAGTTTTTTCTATTTCCTTTTCTCCATGAGCAAGAGAAATAAACCAAGCTTCAAACTGAGAAGGTGGAAGATAAATACCTTCTTCAAGCATTTTTTGCCAAAAAATAGCAAATTTTTCTGTATCTGAATTTAAAGCTGTCTGAAAATCTTTTACTTCTTTTTCTGTAAAAAATAGTGTAAGCATTGAACCTGCTCTATTAACTTGATAAGAAAGTTTTAGCTCTTTTAATACCTCTCTTATTCCTTTTTCTAATTTTTCAGAGAGATATTCAAGCTTTTCATAAGTTCCTGGTTTTAAAAGTTCTTTTAAAGTTGCAATTCCAGCAGCAACCGCGATAGGATTCCCAGAAAGGGTTCCAGCTTGATATACAGGTCCTTCTGGTGAAATAAGATTCATTATCTCTTCTTTACCTCCATAAGCTCCCACTGGAAGACCACCTCCAATTATTTTACCTAAACAAGTAAGGTCTGGATTAATTCCATATTTTCCTTGTGCTCCTGAAATTCCTATTCTAAAACCTGTAATTACTTCATCAAAAATAAGAAGAGCTTTATATTTTAGAGTAATTTCTCTTAAAAACTCAAGAAATCCCTTTTCAGGCAAAACTACTCCCATATTTCCAGGAATAGGTTCTACTATTACTGCTGCAATTTCTTTTCCATATTCTGAAAAAGCCTTTTCTACTGCTGAAAAATCATTAAATGGTAAATTTAGGGTATGAGAAGTTAACTCTTCAGGAATTCCTGGAGTTGCAGGAATTCCAAAAGTTGCAAGTCCTGAACCAGCTTTAACTAATAAAGAATCTACATGCCCATGATAACAACCTTCAAATTTGATAATTTTTTTTCTTCCTGTATAAGCTCTTGCAAGTCTTATAGCACTCATAGTAGCTTCTGTGCCTGAATTTACAAGACGGATTTTTTCAATTGAGGGAATAGAACTTTTAATAAGTTCTGCTAATTCAACTTCTTGCCAAGTAGGAGCACCAAAACTTGTACCCTTTTTAGAGGCAAAATATACATTGGCTATAACCTCAGGATGAGCATGTCCTAAAATAAGAGGACCCCAAGAGCATACATAATCAATATATCTATTACCATCTACATCTATTAAATAGGCTCCCTCTCCTCTTTCAAAAAAAATAGGGTCAGCCTTAACAGCCTTACAGGCTCTAACCGGACTATTAACCCCTCCAGGAATACTTTTTAATGCCCTTTTAAAAAATTCTTTAGACCTTATTCTCATCCCTAAACCCCTCTGCAAGTTTTTTCAAATATTCTATTTTACAAAGTTTTTCAAAAATTATACTAAGGTTAACAGCAGTTTCTAAATCTCTCTCCCATACTACAAGACCATGATTACTAAGAACAAGCACATTAGAATTTATACTTTCTTCTGAAACCTTATTCCATAATTCAAAAGAACCTGGAGGAAGAGGTGGTATTATTTTAATTTCTTTAAAAAAATATTGTGCTTCAAAAAGAGAAAAATTTTTAAATGGGAATCCTAAAAGATTAAGCACTAAAAGGTATGTTGGATGGGAATGTACAATAGCAAGAGCAGCTGGATTTTTACGATAGATTTCTAAATGCATCCCCCATTCAGAGGAAGGATTACCTTTTAAAAATTCTCCATTCCAGTTTATAAAGGCAATTTCTTCTGGCTTAAGATTTTCCTTTATTTTACCAGAAGGAGTAATCCAAAATCCTTTTTTATCTCTTATAGAGAGATTACCCTCAGAGCCAATAATTAAACCTTTTTTTGAAAGATAATTAGCAAAATAGCAAAGTCTTTCTAATTTTTTCATTTTAAACTTTTATATTTTTAATAAGTTCTATATTTTTTTTGCTCCAGTTAACAGTTCTTTTAAGACCTTCTTCTATACCAATTTCTGGTTCCCAATTTAAAAGTTTTTTAGCTTTACTTATATCTGCCCCAGTAATTTTTATATCTGCCTTATGAAAATTTAAATATTCTTTTTTTGCCTTTTTACCTATAAGTCTTTCTAAAATTTCAATTATTTGATTTATAGAAATGGGATTTTTTCCTCCTCCTAAGTTAATAATCTCATATCCCAAAGGTTTTAAAGAAGCGATAGTTCCTCTTGCAATATCATCTATATAGGTAAAATCTCTTGCCTGAGTCCCGTCTCCAAAAATTTTAATTGGTTTTTCTTCATAAATCCATTTAATAAACCTAAAAATGCTCATATCAGGTCTTCCTGCAGGTCCATAAACCGTAAAATATCTAATCACTGAAATATCAAGCCCATAAAGATAATGATAAGTATAAGAAAGAAGTTCAGCACCTTTTTTTGTGGCTGCATAAGGAGAAAGGGGTGTATCTACTTTTAAATCTTCATGAAAGGGTGGAGATTGTCCTGCGTAAATTGAAGAGGTTGAAGCAAGTACCATTTTTTTAACTCCAAAATCTTTCATAAGTTCAAGAAGGTTAAGAGTTCCTGTAATATTAGAATCAACATAAACCCATGGATTTTCAAGACTTGCCCTTACCCCTGCTCTTGCTGCTAAATGAATAACAGCTAAAATAGGATAAATTTCAAAAAGAGCCTTTAATGCTTGAAAATCAGTTATATCAATTTGATAAAATTTAAAATTTTCAAATTTTTTAAGTTCATTTAGTCTCCAATATTTAAGACTAACATCATAGGCATCATTAAGATTATCAACTCCTATAACTGCTTTTCCCTCTTTTAATAAAAATTCTCCTACCCCCCATCCTATAAATCCAGCTATTCCTGTAACAAGATAATATTCCATTTTTTACCTTAGTAAATTAAAATAGGGTATTAAATATTTTTTAGTTATATAATCTGAAAGTTCAAAACCAAAGACTGCTTCATCTTCCATAGTTTGCTGAATTTTTACTAGTTTTTCATGTCCTAAAAATTTAGAAAGTTTATCACAAAAAAAGTTTCTACAAAAAAGTGGAGTAAAAATTAGACTACATCCTTTTTTTCCTAAAAATAAACAATCTTCCGGTCTTTCTAAATTAAACTCTATGGAAAATCTTATTTTTTCAGCTAATAAAAGATTTATAAAAAATTCTTCTTTACGAAGCTTCCACTCTAAACCAGCTTGACAACATTTTTCCCCAGATTTTGCACATTTGGCACAAAAATCAAAGGAACCAGTTTCTATAAAGACTCTTTTTGAATTATTTATAGCTTTTAAAAGAGTTTCAAGCTTTTCTTTAATAAAATTATCTTCTTTTAGTTTTTTTTTAAAAAAACTTTCATAAATTTCTTTTAATTTTAAAAAATATTCAATACTTCCATTACTCATAAAAACTTTTATCATAATTTAAGTTTTTACTGCTTATTTCATTTAATATTAATCCTGTTAAAATCTTTGGATAGAAATAAGTACATTTATGAGGCATAAGTTTTTTTGTTTGAGCAACTTTTTTTAATATTACAGGTGAAATAAAAGGAAATGCTACTCCTAAAGCACCTTTCTTAACCTCTTCTATTAACTCTTCTTTTTGGGAAACAAATCTTACTTTTCCTTTTTCTTTTAAGTCCTCTTCTTTTATATTAAGGATTTTTTCAAGAATTTGTAAAAAATTATAAAGAGGTATTTCAGAAAAAAGAGAGTCTTCTTTTTTTATAACTTCAAAGATTTCCTCTTTTAAAGAAAAAAATTTTATCTCTTTTCCAAAAAGGATAGCCCATTCACAAGAAACTTTCTCAAAAAAATGATTAAAATCAAAGTTTTTATCTTCTTTTAAAATTTTTTTAACTTTAGCAAATTGAAAAATTTTTTTTATCACTTGCTCTGGATTTTCAAAATAATAGACTCTGTAAGTAGGAAACATAAACAAATTTTTGTCTTCCATCGGACAAATATAAATAGCTGTATAATTGTAGTCTTTATAAGGATTCCTACCATAAATACTTTCCATATATTCTTTAAATCTTAAAGCTGTTTCATAACGATGATGCCCATCAGCAATATAAAAATTTTTGTTTTTCAAAAATTTTAGAAGCCCCTTTATAAATTTTTTATCAAAAATTTTATATAATCTGTGTATCTCATTTTTTTGTTTTATTTCATAAAGAAGCTCTTTATACTTTATGTTCATGTTTTTGATAGTTTCAAGAGAAGGGTCCTCATAAAGGGCAAAAATTTGACTAAATTGAAATTGAGTAACTTTAAGTAATTCAAATCTATCGTTAGTAATCTTAGAATAAGTTTTTTCATGAGGAAGAATTTTCCCTTCCTCAAAGGAACTAAGTTTTACTAAAAGAATAAAACCCTTCCTTATAAAAGTTTTTTCTTGATGTATAAACTCAAGTTCATAAAAATAAATAGCAGGAGATTCGTCTTTAATAATAATCTTAGCTTTTTTCCAATTTTCAAGTAATTCTTTTGCTTTATTATAGTCTTCTGGAAGTTCTAAATGGAATATATTGTAAGGACTTTTATTTTTAAATTCCTCTATTTCTTTTTCTGAAACAATATCATAAGGTGGAGCTATAACTTCTTCTATTTTTACTTTCTCAGGATTATATCTCCAGGCACAGAAAGGCAAACATTCAGGCATATTTTGATTTTATCAAAATTTTTCCTAAACATACCAAAACTTTGAAAATTAGCAATAATCTAAAACTCAAAAATTAAATATAGGATTTAATTATGCGAAAATACTTAAAAGGCTCATTTATATTTAACTCTTCTCTAAGGAGTTTTAAAATGGAAGTTTCTTTCTTAGAAGGAATTGCAATATAAAGGGGTCCTAAAAAATTTAGCTCTAAATTATTTGTAGATTTGAGCTGAAAAGAAATCTCTTTAAGAGGATATAGCAAATAACAGGCTTTTCTTATGGGTGGAGCGGGCTTTTCTTTGCCCTTAAATTTAACTTCTTTAAAAACAAGGCCTTCATAAATTTCTAATCCTTTTAAGCATTTTTCAAAGACCTTTTCTCTTAAACCTATTCCTAAAAATTCGCTTTTAGCTTCAACACCAACAGGAAGCGCAAGATCACATACAAACTTAGGTCTCGGATTAAAACCTTGAGTATAAGAAAGAGGGATCTTTTTTCTTCTTAATACAAGTTCTATTAACCTTAATATTTCAAGCTGAGAGAGAAATTTAGAAACCCCTAATTTATCATAATAAACTTCGTACCAAAAAGTTTCATCAAGATTTTTAATAGTATCAGAAATAATCATTAATCTCTTATTTTCTTCATCTTTTTCAATTAAATAGTTTTTAATTTTTCCCTTACAAACCCCGCAATTACTACAAGAATACCATCTACAATCTTCTGTATAAATTTCTTGATAAGCCCTTTCTCTTTCTTTTAAAAGAAATTCCCTTTTTATACCTAAATCAATATGTTCCCAGGGAAGTTTTTCTTCTAAATTTCTTTTTCTCAGATATTTTTTAAGTTCTAAACCAAGTTTATAGGCTATGCTTTCCCATAAAAGAAAATTAAAATATTCTTTCCAAGAATCTAAACGGGCACCTTTTTCAAAAACCTCTTCAAGATAAGAATAAAGGTTTCTATCACCTCTTGCTATAATACCTTCAAGAAAACTTTGTTCAGGTTGGTGAGATTTAAAATTTCTCTTCAATTCACTTTTAAGATATTTTATCTTTTCAAAAGCTTCTTCTATAGTTATTTGCCTTTCCCACTGAAAGGGTGTATGAGGTTTAGGAACAAAAATTGAGGTTGAAATAGTTATCTCAAGCCCTTTAAAAGTTCTTTTCAAATCTCTATAAAATTTTACCATCTCTTTTAAATCTTTTTCTTCTTCTGTTGGAAGCCCAACCATAAAATAAAGCTTTATTCTTTTAAAACCAAATTTGAAAGCAAGTTCTAAATCTTTGTATAATTCATCTATTTCAATTTTTTTATTAATTACTCTTCTTAATCTTTCTGAAGCAGCTTCAATAGCTAAGGTAAGGGTTGAGGTTCTACCCTTTTTTAAAAAACTAAGTACCTTAGGAGTTAAACTTCCTACTCTAAGAGAAGGAAGAGAGAAAACATATTCTCTTTGAGAAAAACCATAAAATTCTTTTTCAAGAAGGTCAATTAGTTTTTCAAGCGAAGAATAATCTCCTGCCGAAAGGCTCATTAAGGATGCTTCTCTATAGCCTGTTAATTCAAAGGCTTTTTTAGCAGAAGAAACAAGCTCTTCTGGAGTTTTTTCTCTTACTGGACGATAGTAAAATCCAGCCTCACAAAATCGACAAGACCTTGTGCAACCCCTTGAAATTTCAAGAGAAATTCTATCATGAGAAAGAGGTATAATAGGAATAGAATATAAAAACGGAATAGATTTTTTAAAAAGATAAATTCTTCTTTTTACAGAATTTTTAAAAATTGGAACATAAACGCCTTCAATATTTTTTAAACTTTTCCATAAAGTTTCTCTGTCAAGTTTTTCTCTTTTCCAATGTTCTATTATTTTTAAAATCTCAAGAATAACCTCTTCTCCATCTCCTATTACTATAGCATCAAACACAAAAGATATAGGTTCTGGATTTCCACAACAGGGACCACCACCTAAAATAATAGGATCAAAGGATTTTCTTTCTTCTGCTTTAAAAGGTATATAAGAAAGTTTAAGAATTTGAAATATTCCTGTTATTAAAAGTTCGTAAGCATAGCTAATTCCAATAACATCAAATTCTTTTAAAGGTTTTCTATAATTATAACTAAGAAGCGGAATTTCTCTTTTTTTGAGTTCAATTTCCATATCTGGAGAAACTGCATATACAAGATCGCATAAATATTCAGATTTCTTATTAATAATCCCAGCAAGTATATTAATTCCCAGATGAGACCTTCCTACTTCATAAAGATCTGGATAGCCAAGACAAACTTTAATTTTGGTTTTTTCCCAATCTTTATAAGGAAAAAAGGGTTCTTTCCCTAAATATCTTGAAGGCTTTTTTACAGAAATTAAAACTTCCTCTAAATATTCTTTTAACATATAATTTAAATTTAATACACCACTTTTTATTTTGGAGTAAAATAAGTCTTGTGCTTAAAAAAAGATTGGCCCAACATTTACTAATTGGAACAGGAATTTTACAAAAAATAACTTGTTTTACTGAAATAAAACCTGAAGAAGTAGTAGTAGAAATTGGACCTGGAACAGGAAATTTAACTAAATATTTACTCAAAACCCCTCTTAAAAAACTATATCTTATAGAAATAGATCCTGAAATGATAGAATATCTTAAAAAAATTATAAAAGATGAAAGGGTAGTTTTTATTAAAGCTGATGCTACAAAATTTGATTTTTCCTCTTTAAAAGAAAGTAATTTAAAATTAATAGGAAATTTACCTTATAATGTAGCAAGCCTTATTATAGAAAATACAGTTATGCAAAAAGACCTTATTCCTTATGCTTTTTATATGGTTCAGAAAGAAGTAGCTGAAAGACTAATAAACGAAAAATCTTGGCTTTCTATTTTTGTAAAAACCTTTTATGAAGTAGAATATCTTATGAGTATTCCAGCAAGATTTTTTATTCCTCCACCAAAGGTTGTTTCTGCTTTTATAAAATTAAAAAGAAAAGATTTTAAAGATATTTCTAATCTTAAAGAGTATAAAAATTTTTTAACTAAAATATTTGTGCAAAAAAGAAAAATGTTAAAACATAAAATAAGCGAAATTTATTTAAAAGAGGTGGGTATTTCTGGAGAAAAAAGGGTAGAAGAACTTGAACTTAAAGATTTCCTTTCTTTATATTTTTCTTTTCAGAAATTAAAGAAGAATTTGAGTTTACAATAGATTCTCTATTATTTCTAATTTTTTTAATGGCTTCTAAATGTTCTTTATAAGTTTTTGAAAAATAATGGCTTCCGTCTCTCTTAGCTACAAAATAAAGATAAGGCACTTTAGCTGGAAATAATACTGCTTTTATACTTTCTTCTCCTGGATTACATATAGGAGTGGGAGGGAGTCCATCTTTTAAATAAGTATTATATGGACTTTTTACTGTATAATAATCTTTATAAGTAAGTTTTCTAAAATCCTTTAAAGCGTAATTTATGGTTGGATCAGCCTGAAGTGGTATTCCTTTTTTAAGCCTATTTAAATAGACAGCAGCAATAATTGGTTTTTCCTCAGAATAATAAGCTTCTTTTTCAATTATGGAAGCTAAAATTATAACTTTTTTTAAAGATTTTTTTTGTTTTTCTGCAATATCCTTAAACTTCTCCCAGTGTTTCCAAAAATTTTCTACCATGGTTTGAATAACAATTGGGGTAGGAGTATCTTTATGAAAAAAATAGGTATCTGGATACAAATAACCTTCTAAAGTCGGACCAGGGAGTTTAAAATTTTCAACTAATAATGGATCCTCTGTAAGAGATAAAAATTCCTCTTTTTTACAGATTTTGTTTTTTTCCAGGATATCTGCTATCTGCCAGAGTGTTGAGCCCTCAGGAATTGTAATTTTATGGAGATAAATTTTCCCTTCTCTAAAATAAGTAAGAACTTCTTCTATACTTTGAGAAGGATAAAATGCATATTCCCCTGCTTTAATTTTATTGTAGGTTCCTGTTTTAAAGGCTTTTAAAATAAAAAATAATTCACTCTTAATAAGTCTTTTTTCTTTTAATTTTTTTGCAACTTTAAATATATTATCTCCTTTTTCAATTTCTATAATTATAGGTTCTTTCGCAGATTTTACAGTTTCTTGCTTAAATAAAGGGGAACTACTCACCCAATAAAAGATTATCAAAGCTAATATAAATACGCCCAAAAATGTAAGTATTATCAGTTTTTTCTTTTTATATCTTGAGATCTTCATTTTTAATGTTATTTTTTAATTATTCTTAAGGAGGTTAAAGATGATTACAGAAGAAATTTTAAAAGCCTTAGAAAAAGAAGCCATAGAAAACCCTCATTCAGTTTTTGCACAACATAAATTGGCAATAGCTTACTTCAATTTAGGAAAATTTCAAGAAGCAAAAGAAGCTTTTAAAAGGGTGCTTAAATTAGATCCCTTTCATTTTGAAGCTATGGTAAATTTAGGAATTTTATTAGCTCAAGAAGGAGAACTTGAAGAGGCAAAAAAAGCTTTTACTTTCACACTTAAATATTATCCCAACTCAATTGAAGCATGGAATAATCTTGGGTTAATTGAATTTGAACTTGGAAATTTTGATGAAGCAGAAAAATGTTACAGAAAAGCTCTTGAAATAAATGAATCTTTAGTAGAAGCATGGATAAATCTTTCAACTATTTTAATTGAAAAAAGTCTATTTAAAGAAGCTATATCAGCTTTAGAAAAAGCTAAGACCTTCGCACCTGAAAATGCAGTTATATATAACAATCTTGCTGTAGCTTATTATTATTTAAAGGACAAAGAATCTGCCCTGCAAAATTTAAACTTAGCCAAAGAATTGGGATACCCTGTAAATCTTGAACTTGAAAGGATGATAAATGAAACTTTATAACCCACCTACCTGTCCTTTTTGTGGAAGAGTAATTGTTAAACCCACCTATTTACCTATTGGCTTTTCTGATTTAGAAGCTGGAATTTGTGAATGTGGAAGTGTATATGTCTGTGATGTAACCGGATTTAATAGAGGAGCTGCTTTTGTTGAAGCACTCTTTATTGCTTGTGCTGGGGATTGGGATTTAGCTTGGAATTTAGAATATGATGAAGATTACAAAGAAATCTGGATTGAAAATTATGATTTATCCTCTCACTCAATAATGCCTTCTTCAGAGAAAAAAAGGGGAGTACTTTGCTTTTTAAAGCTTGCTGATGAAATAAGAGAAGCAAAAGAGCTTAAGTTAAAAAAATTATTGGATAAATCTAACAAAGAAAAGGAAATACCTAAGGTTGAAAAAAGAAAATTAAGCAAAAACGAAATAAAAGATCTAATAGAGAAAAAGGAAATTTCTTTACTTATAGCTTATCACATTGCTGAACCTCTTAATTTAAACATTTTACAAAAATTGCTTTATTACCCTGAAATTATATTTAGAAAAAAGGCTATTGTAGCTCTTGGAGAAGTAGCTAAAGTCCTTGTAAATATTTATCCAGAAAAAGTACTTGAACTTTTAAAAAGACTAATATATGCCTCTGCAGATTCAGCAGCTTCTGCATGGGGATCTTTGGAGGCAGTAGGTGAAATAATTAGGAATACTGAGGATAGGTTTTCTATTTTTATAAGAAATCTTTTAGCTTTTATGGAGTATACTGAATACCGCCCTTATGTACTTTATGCACTTTATAGAATTGCAGAAAAAAACCCACAAACATTAAAACAGCATGGTTATTTAAAACTTTTAAATTACCTTGAAGGTAGCTCACCAGAAATACAAGGGCTTATCCTTAAAATTTTTGAAAAGCTAAATTCTAAAGAAATTCTCCCCTATTTAAACACCCTTGATCCAAAAAAAGATTTTGAATTTTTTAATTATGAAACTTTTTCCTTAGAGAAGGTCTTTCTAAAAGAGTTAATAGAAAATCTGAAAAAGGAAAATTAAAAATGGACAAAACAATTCTTGAAAAAGAATTTTTTTTAAATCTTACAGGTATTCCAGAAAGTTTAAAACCTGCTTATGAAATTTGTATAAAGGCTTATCACAATTGGAAAAATGGACGTATTCTGGATACTATATCTCTTTTAGAATCCGCTTTAGAAATATTTCAAAAAAATGATGCCCATAAGGAACTGGCTAATATTTTAGACTTTTTAGGTGATCTTTATAGTATGAGGGGAGATTTGGAAAAAGCCTTAAAATCTTATAAAGCTTGTTTAGATATTTGTGAAAATTTTGAAGATGAATTTAGTACCGCTATTATAGCAGAAAAAATAATTAAAATTTATAGAGAAAAAAGAGATTATGAAAAAATGCTCCCTTATTTATATAGAAATTTAGAAATTGCTGAAAAATATAAAGATGCTCATAGAGCTGCAAGAACAATGGTAGGAATTGGAGATGTTTACCGTTACAAAAGTGATTATAAAACTGCTAAAGAAGCCTATGAAATAGCTTTAAAAATTTATAAAGGTTTAGGGGCAAAAGAACTTGCTGATATTGTTGAAAAAGTTCTTGAAGAACTAAATAAAAATACTTAATAAAATTTATTTCTCATATCCTGGAAGTTCTAAGTGTGTACAAGTGCCAGTTGGACATGAATAAGTTTCTGTAATCCTTGGTTTATCTGAAGACCTTCCAGAATCACTTATTATAGAACTAACTATACTCATAAGCCTTTTAATATTTTTACTCTCACAAGATTTACATTTAACCTCAGAAAGTTCCTCTTTATTTTTTAAAAATACTTCAAACTCAGCCCCACAATCATGACATTTAAATTCATATATAGGCATTATTTAAACCCCTAATGCCCGGGGCCGGACTCGAACCGGCACGGAGGTTTTACCTCCAGTGGATTTTAAGTCCACAGCGTCTACCTAATTCCGCCACCCGGGCAAAAATTAAAGTTTAACTTGTTCATTAATATAACACAAGTAAACATATTTATCAATATTTTGCCATTCTTCTCTATTTAAGTCTATATTTCCTTTATCTTTAATATGCCTTTTAAAAATATATCAATATAGGCATTAATTACTTCTTCTGGATTTTCTTTTTTGAGATTTAAGCACTCCCTTATTTCTTTTCCATAAAAATAAGAAAAAAACATCCCCAGAAATGCTCTTACTGCAAAAACGGTATTAATTTCACGTAAAATCTTTTCCTTTTGTAAATTTTTAAAATATTCAGAAAGTACTGCTATTGTCTTTTCTATTATATTTTCATGTATTTTTTTAATTTCTTCTGGATACCTCTGCATCTCAGAATGCATTATTCTTATTAGATTTTTTTTATTTTCTAAGACTTTTATAAATTCTTCAGCAATGATTTTAAGCGCTTTTTCACAAGGCTCTTTCTTAACCTTTTCAAGAGTCTCTTTAAGAGTAGGTAAAAAGGAATAGGTATTAATTACTTCCTCAAACAAAGCCTCCTTAGAAGGAAAATACCTAAATAAAGTTACTTCTGCTATTCCAGCTTCCTTAGCAATCTCTTTAGTTGTTGCACCTAAATACCCTTTTTGAGAAAAAAGCTTTAGTGCTGTATTTAGTATTTTTTCTTTAGTTCCGCCTGCCATTGTTTGTAAGTACTTACTTAATAATAAAATTATTTCATAATTTTTTCTTTTCGTCAATAGGTATATGCTTATCAGTTTCTCCTTTTCTTGGTATAATTTTTTTATTATATTAAAGGGGGTTTAAATATGAAAACTTGGCTTGTATATGTTTTTGGTCGTTGGATTTTTCTTTCAGGCATTGCTGGGGCTTTGTTACAGTTTTTATTAAGTGATTACCTAAGAATTCATACTATACCTGCCTTTTTACTTAATCAGTTTATTCTTGCTAATGTTTTCTGGTTTGTAGATAAAGCTATATTTAAATCCCATTTTAAAATACCAGCATTTTATCCACTTTGGCAAATTAAAGAAAATGTCATATGTGCTGACTGTGGTGAAATATGCGAGGGATATAGATTGGTAAAAACAAAAAATTATGACAAACTAAGTGATCCTCAACCAGAATTTAGATGTAAAATCTGCAGAGAAAGAAAGTTACAAGAATTAAGAGAAAGAGGAGTAGAGGTTTAAGTATTTAAAGCTAAAGACTTCATCTTTAATTTTTCTTGACTTTTATTTCTTTATTTGTAGAATTGATTAATATATTTTTATAAATTCCCTTTTTATTATGAATTTAACAGGAAAAAAAGAATATTTTGAAAAAATATATACTCCTGTGGGAACTCTTTTATATAAACTACATTTTCCTGCTAATCTAATTACTTTTTTATCTCTTTTAATGGGAACTGCTTCGGCTTTAGCTTATTATAATGGAAATTTAATTATAGCTATGTCTCTTTTAGTAACTTCAGGGATTTTTGATTTATCTGATGGAATTGTAGCAAGGCTTTCTGGTAAACCCACTAAATTTGGAGCAGTTTTTGATTGGATTGCTGATAAATGGATAGATGGTTTAGTTCTTGGGATTGTAGGATACTTTTATGCTGATCCCTTTTGGTCAATTTTAGCAATAACAGCAACTATGCTTCATTCTTTTATAAAACCAGTGGTTTATGCTGAGATAGGATATGAAGTAAAAATAAAAGGAAAAATAAAAGATCCCATAGAAAATGTAGGATTTTTTGGAAGACCTGAAACTCATATCTTTCTTATTATTTTTACCATTTTAGAAAAATTAAATGCACCTATAGGTTTAAGCTACGGAATAAAAATAATTACTCTTCTTACTTTGTTTTCCCTTTTACATAGATTAATTTATCTTTACAAAAATTTTGGAGAAATTTCTGATGAATAGACCCTATATCATTATAGTTTCTGAAGTAACTATTGATGGAAAACTTACTCTTTATAGAGGAGCTTCAAGTAAAGAATTAATGAGTCTTATGACAGAAGAAGTTTATAAATATCTTCACAGTATAAGAGCTCAAGTAGATGCCATAATGGTTGGTTGTGAAACAGTAAGGACTGATGATCCAAGTCTTACTGTAAGATATGTAGAAGGAAAAAATCCTATAAGAGTAATTCCTTGCTCTACTGCCAATGTTCCTTTAAATGCAAATATATTCTCAAAAGATGCTCCTACTATTATTGTTACTACCAAAAGAGCTCCCCAAGAGAGAATTGAAAAAATAAAAGCACTTGGAGCTGAAGTAATTTTTGCAGGAGAAGATTTGGTTGATTTTGATTTACTTCTTCCTATGCTTTACGAAAGAGGTATTAGAAAATTTATGGTAGAAGGAGGAGCTTCAATAAATTGGGAATTAGCAAGAAAGGGCTTTATTGATGAAATAAGAATAATTCATCTTCCTATTTTGATAGGTGGAGAAAATGTTCCTACTTTAATCGGAGGAGAAGGTTTTAAAAGTCTTAAAAGGGTCCTAAGACTTGAAATAATGAATTATTTCACCATAGACAAATTTTTAATTACTGAATGGAAGATTCAAAAATAAAACTTATATTGCATAGGTAATATCTGACATACTAAAAATCTTGAAATATTTTCAACTACCCAATCTATTACTCTTTCAATAGCCTCCCTAGTATAATAAGCAACATGAGGAGTAAAAATTATATTGGAATAATTTAATAAACTTAAAGTTTTAAGAGCTCTTTCATATTCTTCCGCAGTAAAGGCTCCATTAATTAAATTATTTTGAAATTCCATAAGAACCCTTTCACCCTCAAAAACATCCATTGCTATTCCACCTTTGAGTTTGTTATTTTTTAAAGCCCATATTAAAGCTTCAGTATCAACTATAGGCCCGCGGGCAGTAGTTATAAAAATAGCATCTTCCTTAACAAGCTTGATATTTTCTTTATTAATAAGATAATGAGTTTGAGAATAATATGGCACCATAACAATAATAATATCAGACTCTTTAAGCAGGGTTTCTAGATCTACATACTTAACTTCATATTTATCTATAAGTTCCTTATTAGGAGAAATATCAGTGGCTAAAATTTTCATACCAATTCCATGGACGATTCTGGTAATTTCACTTCCTATTCTTCCTGTTCCAATAATCCCTACAGTTTTGCCAAGAAGATCTATACCCATTAATTCCTCTTTTGAAAAATCCAATCTTTTACTCTTATCAATAGCAATTTTTAATTTTCTTGCTAAAGCAAACATTAAAGCAACTGTATGTTCTGCTACTGTAATAGAAGCATAAACTGGACAATTAGCTACTAAAATTCCTCTTTTCTCACAACTTAAAATATCTATATGATCTGTTCCGGTGGTACGGGTAATTAAAAGTTTTGTATTTACTAAATTTTCTACTACTGTTGAGTTAATTTTTGATTCAGCATGAATTATTATTATATTAAAATCCCTAAACTTTTTAACATTATTTCGTTTAGAGTTTCTTCGTAAAAATAAATCTCTGTATCCTCAATTTTTTCTTTTAAAGTTTCTTTAAATTTTTAAGATAAAGTTCCTTTTCCCAATCTTTTTCTATTTCAAAAAATCCTATTTTCCAAATCATTTTTAAATCTCCTTCCAATTGTATTTTATTCTTTATAATATACTATACAGGTTCAGCGCAATAAACTTCGAGTCACTAAACTCGCTATTATTAGTTTCAACAAATCACCTGGTAGAAAGGGGAAAAGCCCCATTTGTAAAACTTTCTGCCAACCCACAAAGATAGCCAGCCAAGGTAACCCAAAGATATAAATAATCACATTTCCGATAATGAAGGCTGCAATAGTGGAATTTAGTTTTTTATACCAACCTTGCTCAAATAGCCAACCCACAATAAATGCTGCAAAAATAAAGCCCAGTATATAACCACCTGTGGGACCCAAAAAAGTGATAATCCCACCTTTCCAGCCTGCAAACACAGGCAACCCAACTAAACCCTCAGTAACATAAGTAGCTACAACCGCTGTCCCGTATCGGCTTCCCAATAAGGCACCAGTTAACAAAACCCCTAAAGTTTGTCCGGTTATCGGTACAGGTGTGAAAGGCAAATAGATGTAAACTTGAGCGCAAGCGATTAATAAAAAGTTGGTAAATCCAAAAATCAAGAGTTTTTCTATAAAAGTTCGTTTTTTTATCCAACAAGTCAAGATAGTCATGTTTGAACCTCCTTATACTTTAGTTTAATTTAAAAATAAGCTGTTTCTAATATTGCTCTTATTTTTTCCTTAGGATATTCTTTTTCTGCACCATAAAGTAAAAATATCCCAAAAGCTTTATCAACCAAAATATCAATATCTTCTTTCGGTATTCCAATTTCTTTTAAACTTATGGGAATTTTAAGTTCTCTCAACCAATTTTCATAAAATTCTATCCCTTTATTTAAAAAACTCTTGTCTTCTTTAATAGGCAAATCAAATACTTTAACAAAAAGTTTTTTGATTATATCATCTTTTTTATATATTTCCATCCAAGCACGCATTAGAATAGCAAGTCCCAAACCATGAGGTATATCATAACCCCCACTTAAGGTATGTTCTATAGCATGAATAGGGAACCTATAAGTTCCGATTCCTGCTTTTATTAATCCACAAAGTGCTAAAGAGCTTGCCCACATTAAATTTGCCCTTGCTTCATAATTAGTAGGTTCTTTAAAAGCAATTTTTGACCATTTTATAATATTTTTCATAATTACAACCATTAGATCTTCTACCAAAGAATCTTTTTTATATTCTCTATTTACAAAAAATTCAAAAACATGAGAAAAGGCATCAACTGCTCCATAGGCTGTATACTCTGGGGATACTGTAAAGGTTAATGTAGGATCCAAAAAAGATACTCTAGGAAAAAGTAAAGGACTTCTTAAGGAATGTTTTATTTTTTTTATATCATGAGTAATAACGCTTACTTCATTAAGTTCTGAACCAGTTCCTGAAATAGTTAAAACTACCACTATAGGTAAAGCTTTTTCAGGATATGCTTTTTTTTCAAAAAAATCCCATACATTTCCTTCATAATAATATCCACAAGCAATAGCTTTTGCTGTATCAATTACACTTCCTCCACCTACAGCTAAAATAAAATCTACTTTATGCTTTTTAGCTGTCTCTATTCCTTCTAAAACTTTAGATAAAAGTGGATTAGATTTAACTCCACCAAGTTCTACAAATTCTATATTTTCTCGAATTAAAATTTCTTTTATTTTTTGATAAAGCCCTGTTATTTTTATAGAATTTCTCCCATAAACCCACAAAGCCTTTTTGCCAAAACTGGGAAGCTCCTTAGGAATTTGTTTTAAAGCTTTTTTGCCAAAGACAATTTTAGTAGGAATCCATAATTCAAAATCTTTCACAGATTTAATTATAAATAAAAAATCTCAATAAAAAAGCTTTTATTAGTCGGAAGCTTTTTTAAAAAAAAGCCAAGCCTAAATTTTTAGTCCAGATTCGCTACTTTTTTATTTTAACTCGGTTTTAGGTGGTTTTAGTCCCATAATAGAAATTATAATTCCTAAAAGGCATAATCCAGCAACAATAGGAAAAACAGAAAAGTAAGAACCTGTTATATCTTTAATCCGTCCTGAAAGTAAAACTCCTGCAATTGCTCCTGCACCATATGCTGTAAAGACAAGTCCATAATTTTTACCATAAAACTTTGTTCCAAAAAATATCTTTGTTGCTGTAGGAGCTATGGCAAGCCATCCACCTAAGTTAAACCAAAGTAAACAAAAGCCTATAAGAAATATAATTTTTTCACGGACACCATAGATTAGTAAAGAAACTGTTCCAATTATAAGAAAAGAAAGGATTGCAGCTGCTTTGGGTTTAATTTTATCTGTTAGTGCTCCAAAAAATGGTCTACCTAAAAAGTTGAAAATCGCATATAAAGAAACTGCTAAAGCAGCAGTTTCAGCTGTTAAACCTACTTCTTTCCCGGCAGGTGCTGATATTCCTATTGCCATTAATCCTGCAAGACAACCTATAGTATAAGTAAGCCAAAGTGCCCAGAAAGCGATTGTTTTTATCATTTCACCTCTATCAAGTTCAACACCTGGTAATGAAGGTGTAGTAGAAGTACTTACAACAAAACCTTCTGGTTTCCAACCTTCTGGAGGAAATTTATAAGGAATAGATAAAATTATAAGTATTAGCAAAAAAGCTATACCTAAATATAAAAATGTACTTAAGGGCCCAACTGTCCCAATTAATTGTTTTATAATAGGTGCAGTTACTAATGCAGAAAGTCCAAATCCACCAACTGTTAATCCAATTGCTAAGCCACCTCTATCAGGAAACCATTTTGCAGAAGTTGCAATAGGAGCTCCATATACTACACCAACCCCTGCACCACCTATTACTCCATATAATAAAGTCAAAGTATTAATATTTGGAGAGAAAGAGGCCGCAATCCATCCAATTCCTACAAGAAGAGCCCCCAAAAACATAGTATTTCTTGGACCCCATCTCTGAATTAAATTTCCAGCAAAAGGCATAGTTAAAGCAAACATGGCAAGAAATACCATAAAGGGCAATCCACTTTGTGTTGCTGAGATATTCCAGAGTTTTTCAAGAGGTGGTCTGAAAATGCTAAATGCATAAATTGCACCAAGGCATATATTAATTATAAGACCAAAAACCACATACCACCATCTTCCATTTTCTGCCTTCATTCCTAAAACTTTTAATTCTTCCATTTTTTCACCTCCTATTTAAGATTTTATTGCTACTGAAGTTTCAATACTAAATAGCTTTGGTCCCTGTTTTAACTTAAATTTCCCATCTACAAAGTCCCAAACCCAGCCTGAATATCCATAGCCCCCGATTGGTTTAGTAACAAGTGCATCTTTCCAAGTCTCGGATCTGGGTTCATTTATACTTAGCGTGCCAAATTTCCCAAAGGTATATTCTTCAACTTCCTCTAAATAATCAGCACCTTTTAAAGCATTAGCTATAAATTTTGCATCTTTTTTTCCATATATAGTTGCTCTTAAACCATATTTACTATCCCTGGCTAATTCTATAACTTTCTCAGGGGAATCAAATTTACAGATGTAACTGACTGGGCCGAATATTTCTTCTTGCATTCCAAGCATGCTGTGATTAGCATCCACAACAATAGTTGGATAAACTAAGTTGCCTTCTATTTTCCCACCATAAACAATTTTTGCTCCTTTTGCAATCGCATCTTTTAATTGACCTTTTATATTTTCAACTGCTCTTTTGCTTATAACCGGAGCAACATCTGTTTCGGGATCTTCTGGATCACCTACTTTTAAACTCTTTGTATACTCAATAAAACTTTGAATAAATATATTATAGATTTCTTCTTGAACATAAATTCTTTCAGGAGCAGTACAAGCTTGACCTGAATACATATATTTTGTCATAGTAAGTTCACGCACAGCTTCCTCTAAATTAGCATCCTTTAAAACAATGAAGGGATCATTACCAGGACCTTCAAATATTAGTTTCTTTTTAGCATTTAGGATAGCTTTTTCATATGGCATTATGGTTGAGTCTGATCCAAATGCAACTATTGCCTTGACCTTTGGATTCTCAATTGCATATTTCATAAATTCCTTTCCATGACGATAGTCAAATTTTATTGCATCACCAAAAATTTTGTTATAGATATTTTCAATTAATTTGGTTATCCGAGGACTCTTAGAAGAAAACTTTACTCTAACCTTATTGCCAGCTAAATATACAGATAATATCGCTATGTTTAACCAGCTACTTCCATTATAAGGTAAAATCAAAGCAACCTCTTCATCTTGCTTGCAAAGGGGTTCTCTTCCTTGTAATAAAGGTACTAAATTTTTAAAACTTTTAAGTCGAGAGATTGTAATTTCAAATTCATAAATAGTATCTTTATAAGTAAATCCAATATCCTTAATAGCTGCTTTAATTAAATTATCCTTATGTTTAATCATTTCTTCTGCAAAAGCAAAAATGAGTTCTATTTTCTTTTCAAAATCCATAATTGTTTCATAATTTAAAATGATCCTAAGCGGAAATAACTTCAGTTTTTAAATTGAGTTTCTCATAAAGAAGTTCTCTAAGGTTGCCTGTATAAATCATTCTTATTTCGCTTAATTGTTTCATAAGATTATCAATTTCTTCTAATTCCCTATTTATGTGAGGCTTTTCAGAAGCTAAACACTTGTCAATTATAATCCTAAATTGTTTTGTCAAACCAGCAACTAAATCTACTGGGTATTCTCTTCCTTGAATTTTTAATACATCTATGCCAATTTCAATAAAATAAGGAATATCTTTTGCAAGATTAAACTGTTCATTTAAATTATTTACTGCCTTAAGCTCCTCTATTTTTTTCTTTGGTACTATCTGTTGTACAATTGGATCATCTAAATAAAGACAAGGTCTATAACAACCCCCGCCTTTCTCTGGATTACCAAAAATTTTCTTTGTCTGAAAGCCATCAGAATCAGTAAGGGTGAATTCCCAAAATCCATTTTTAAAATATTTAAAAAAATCACAATTCCCAACACCTTTATAACAAGCAGTTCCAATAATTAATATTTCTGTCTTCATTCCTAAACACAAAGCAGCTTCTTTCAATTCTTTAATTTTTTTATGATTTCTTCTTAATTCTGTACTTAAAACAAAACTTGTTGCACCCATACTTCTATAATATGTAAGTTTTTCTTCTGAATCTATATGACAACCTACACTAGCAATTATTTCTAACTGTGGGTAAAGTTTACTTACTTCCTTCATAAGCGCAGGAGTCTTAAGTATTACTCCAGAGACACCCCATCGTGCATAATCAGAAATTCTTTTATCAAGTATTAAAGGTATCATTTCTTTGTCAAAATCTGCATTTATAGCAATATGTACTTTCTTTCCTCTTTCTTTTGCCATTTCAATAACTTCTTTTACTTCATCATGCTTTAATTCATAACCACTTCTTCTACTTAAACCCAAGGCACCAACAAAAACAATATCCGCACCAGCATCTAAAACTGCTTTTGCCATTTCTACTGTTCCACCTGGGGCAAGTAATTCAACAGTTTTATTTTTCATTTTCTTTTACCTCCTCATAATAAATAACCTCCTCATAATAATAATATTATAAATTAAAAAATATAAGTTGTACCTACAGTATTAAGTAAAAACTCTTTTGGCATCTCTTTAGCAAATTGACTAATAGCTTTCCAGCCAGTGCAATGCATAGGAGCAATAAAATCTGGGTTGATTTTTTTTAATTCTTTAATAGTTAAATCAATCAATGGCTCAAAAATAGGTCCAGTTAAATGAAATCCACCCATAACTGTATGAATTTTATCAGTTTTGGTAATTTTCATAGCATATTTGATCGTATTGATAATACCGGCATGAGCACATCCACTGAGGATAACTAATCCCTTATTTTTTACTTTAATTACTACTCCTTGATCATCAAAAAAATGATCTTTAACCCATTCATTATCAATTTTAACTTCAGCTCCCGGAAACCCTTTTTCAAAATCAGTTATTCTTTCCACTTCTCCCAAGACTAAAATAAGGTCTGATGCCAGTAAAGTAGGCTTTTTTATTTTTTGAAGCATTGCTCCTGCGTTTTTTAATTTTGTTTCATCTAATATAGGAAGCTCTAATATACGGTTAGGTAGATTTAGCCTGCGAGGAAGAAAAGCATCTGGATGAAGAAAAACGGGTATTTCTTTTTTAATTCTTTTTAAAAATTCTTCCAAAGCACCAAAATGGTCAAAATGTCCATGGCTTAAAACTACAGCTTCAACTTTATTTAAATCTATTTCAAGTAGTTCTGCATTATTAAAAAAACAAGTAGGTGAGATAGCTAAGTCAAATAATATCATATGTTCCTCTTTGTCAGCATAAACCTTTATTAGACAGGAAAGTCCGTGTTCTGCTAATAATCCTTTTCCTTCTTTGGTATAATTAGGAGAAATTCTTGCTCTCTTAACAGTTTCTGTACTTTGAGTTAAAAGGGCATCAATGTAATTATCTACTAAAACTGTAATTTCTACTCTATCAGCTTCTCGTAAATTCATAATTTTCCTCTTATCCAGCTTCTCTTAACACTCTTCTAAGAAGCTTTCCAGTAGGTGTACGTGGTAATGAATCTACATAAGCTATTGCTCTTGGAAGCTTATAAATAGCGATATATTTTTTTAAGAACTCTTTAAGCTCTTCAAAAAAGTCATCGCTTGGAGAGTAGCCTGGTTTTAACACTAAAAAGGCTTTAAGAATTTGCCCTTTTATAGGATCAGGAACACCAACAACAGCTGCTTCTTTAATTGCTGGATGCTTACAGATTGCTTCCTCTATCTCTTGGGGAACAACACGATAACCTGATGTTTTAATCATATCGTCTTCACGGGATACGAAGAAAAGATTACCATCTTCTGTTGCATATACTACATCTCCTACCTTATTCCAACCATCTACAACACTTTCTTGCTGTTTTTTAAAAAGTTTACCATTATCTGCATAGGGTTTCCAATAAAGAGTGCCTGTAGGAGCTTTTATAAGTAAACTACCCATCTCCTTTGGCTTACAATCTTTACCATCCTCATCAACAACTCGGGCTTGTACTCCGGGTAAAGGTTTGCCTACAGAACCTGGAACAGGTTTATCATTCATGCAGTTACTAGTAATCAAATGAAATAGCTCTGTAGTACCAAGTCCTTCCCATATGGGCATTCCAGTAAGATCTTGCCATTGTTTTAAAGTATCAGCGCCAAGAGCATCGCCTCCCGAGGTACATAAACGCACTGAGCTAAGATCATAATTTTTAAACTCTGGAAAATTCATCATTGCACGATAGGCAGTTGGTAATCCAGTTAGTACTGTAATTTTGTGTTTTTGAATAGTTTCAAGCATATCTTGAGGTGTAAATTTAGGAATAAGAGATACAGTTGCACCTGCTACCCAAGGGATAACTGCAAATGTACCAAGACCAGCAGCAAAAGATACAGGAGCAGGTCCGCCTATAACATCTCCAGGCTCTAACTTCCAGACATACTTATTTACCATCATTGCATGGATAAGTAATGGTCTAACAAGATGAACACAACCTTTAGGCAAACCTGTTGTACCTGAGGTATAAAGTATCACACTTATATCATCTTCATCAAGTATAAAAGGCTCCAATTTATCTGAGCCAGCTTCAAGCATCTCCTCAAAAACTAAATCTCCCTCTTCTTTTACTTCTTTTGGATTTCCACCAATAACAATCACTTTAGTACCATACCGAAAGTTTGGTTTTACTTCTTTAACTACATCCATTAAGGGCTTACTTACTACAAAATATTTCATCTCACTATCATTAACAGTAAACTCCACTTCTGTTCTTGACCATAGAGGTGAGGTTGGTACAGGAATAGCACCTATTTTCCAAACAGCAAAGATAGTTACCAAAGCTTCAATTGAGTTTACTAAACGAAAACCAATACGGTCTCCTGGTTTAGCACCTTTATCTTTTAAAGCATTACCAAATCTATTTACCATTTCCTGAAGCTGAGCATAGGTAACATTTTTATCTCCAAGCTTGACAGCAATATCGTTTCCTCTGCCTTCACGAATATGACGATCAAGAAAAAAATCAGCCAAATTCAACTCTGTTGGAGTATCTTTAAATTCCTCAGGAATTAAAAATTCAGGCTGTATATTTTTTGGTGGTAAATACTCTTGTGGTATTTCAAGTTTAGCCATAATTATGCGCCTCCTTTTTTTAATAGTTATATCACAAAAGCTTTTTTTTAAAAGCTTCTATCTTCATAGCCTCTTCTTGTCTACCCGAAAGGTATAATGCAATACCTTTGTATATTTGTGCTTCCTCAATATGAGAATTGATTTTTAAAGCCTTATTAAAATATTCTAAACTTTTATTATATTTTTTCTGTCCTAATAAAGCTTTTCCTTTACCTATAAGTGCATAAAGATTGTTACTTTGTTGTTGTAAAATTTCATCAAAAAGCTTGACTGCTTCAGTATACTGACCTAAATCAGTTAAACAAAGAGCCTTTAACTGTAAACTTTTAAGGTCTTTTGGATTTGTAATTAGTTCTTTATTACAACAAAATATTGCTTCTTCTAAAAACCCTCTTTCAGCTAATTGAAATGCTAATTTTATCCATGGAGTTTTACTGTCACTATTTGTAATCTCTCTTATCAATGCTTCATAGGTTTTTTCAATAATCTCCTTTCCATAAAATGCTTTAGGTAGGTCATGACCTGGTAGTAAATTTTCAATATCCTTTTTAAGTAAAGATCTAATTCCATATAAGTAAGAAAAAAGATCTCCCCCAGCATTTTTATCAATCATACTTATTACATCTGGCAATACTGTATCCCCTGTAAAAACTGTTTTAGTTTGAGCATGATAAATGCATATTCCGTCTTGGGTATGGCCAGGTGTATAAATTACTTCACATTCAAAATCACCAAGTTTTAAAATTTCTCCACCAACAACTTCGGTAACTTTGCAACCATATTCTTTAACTATTTTTTTTAAATTTGTGGGGGCTGTTTTATGAAGTATTAATTCAAATCCTCCCTTTTGTATAATAGTTGGATAGGCTCTTAAAAGTTCAATTATCCCTATTGAATGGTCTAAATGTGTATGAGTGAGAACAATTTTTTTTATATCTGTGGGCTTAAATCCTAAATTAAAAAGCTCAATAAAAGCAGTATAATCATTACCAGCGTCTATCAAACTTAAATAATTTCCAACTATTACATAAATATTACTAGAAAAATCATATCCTTGTAAGAAAAGAGTTTTTTCAAAAAAATCCCCTTTTTGGTTAAAAATTTCTCCAATGCATTGCCATCCATTTTTATTTGTTTCGTTAGTTTTATCCATATTTGTTTACTTTTTCATAAAATTGTTTCTCATGGAGCTTGAAAAGGAGGAGCAAAATCAAGCACCATCATATCCTCAGGCCACCATTTACTACTTATAACCTCTTCACCAGGGTATACCGGAATAATTTCGTTTTCTTCTTCATTTTCTCCTTTAACAATTTCTTCAATAACCAATTCAAGAAAATGGGAGCATGTAAGCTGGTATTTAATTATTGCCTCTGGTGATAGCTCAACAGCATAACCTGTCTCTTTTGTACACCTCCACTCAAAGGGCTCATTTGGACTAGAAACCTTTTTTCCATCTTTCCCCCAGTAAATTGCTAACACTTTCCCTCTAATTCTATCACCTGGCTTAGGATTGTATTTTTCTACTATCTCATCTGGTAAATACCACCATAAAGCTCTTGCTCCTGTTTTTACATAACCTCTTACAAGCATAGGGTCAAATCCACAAACTATTACCCGACATTTAGCAGGCATAATTTATACCTCCTTCTTAAATTATTTATCTTCTTTCACCAACATATTATACAAATCGTTAATCTGCTCATAAATTAATTCCATAAATTTTTTAGCCTCATTCTCTGTAAGGTATTTCATCTCATATAGCCTTCTTACATATGGGAAAACATATGTCTCTATTTCTTGCTCAAATTCTTTCACTAAGAATTCTTTAATACCTCCTGCAGAACTCATATAGTCTTCTTTCCAGTTAAGTATTATCTTCATAAGACTTTCAAGTTCTTTTTGAATAATCTCCTTCATCTATTTACTTTCAAAGGCATAACATTTTTTAACTACATTAAAATCAGTTACACACCAATAAAAGGGCCAATGAATTTTTGTACACCAGCCAATAATATCTGCCGGAGGCGCACCTGAACCTTTAATTACAGGTTTTAGATATTTACATTGCCAGCATATATGATCAGTTTTTTTCTCTGGTTGTATAATCTTTGCTAAGAATTCCTTAGGTGTTATCTCTGCCATAATATCCTCCTTCTTTTTCTAATTACCATTCTTTAACTTCACCTTTTTTTATTTTTTCTTGATATTCTTCCCACACATCAGGAGAAAGCTTCTTGATATCCCACCGATAAGGGAATTGACCAGCTAAACCAGAGCTTGGAGGCTGAGGGCACCATCCTCTAACTGGCTTACCTCTTATACTAAACTTCACCATCTCAGCTTTACCCAAATATTTACTTCTTGGTAAACAATTGTAAGGCCTTGTTCTACCAGGGGTTCCCGGTAGATAATACTTATAGCCTTCTAAGGGTTTGTCAGCATAAAGAGGACTTATGTCGGGTTTTTCTCCTGGTCTTTCCTCTGGCCCCTTATACATAAAGCCCTGGATCATATGGATATAATAAACAGTTCCACATCCAGCACAGTTAACCTTTCCTTCCCAGTTCCAGAAACAATAAGGATCAAGGTAGTTAACGGTATTACATTTTTTGCACCAGATTATATCACACATAATGCCCCCTCCTTTCTATATCCATGCTTTCTCATACCATTCTTTTATAGTACTTAATGGATAACCAAGCATTTCATGGTATATTTTTATATTGTCAGCACCAACCGGTCTCCAAAGCCAGTTAACTCTTCTTGGAGTTTTAGACATTAGTCCTGTGCTATAACCTCCCTGTACTAATACATCTCCAAAGGTTGGATCATCAAGCCATCTAATAGTTCCCCTTTGCCTAAGATGCTCAGACTCATAGACCTCTCTCATATTTTTAACAGGCTCAGCAAGAATGCCTGCATCCTGTAAAATTCTAACAACCTCTGATCTTGATTTATCAGCAGCCCATCTCTCTAAAGCAGCATATATTTCTACCTGAGCCTCAGCCTCAACTCTATCTTTATGAGTTTTATATTTCTTGTAAAGCTCTTTATTACCAATTACTTCACAGAGTGCTTTAAAGTCCGCATCTTGAAATGCACTTACCATAACATATCTTGCTTCCTCTCTATCTTGAGGATTGTCTGCATCAGGATAGTCTGATTTACCACACAAAATTATACCATGCACACAAAGTTGAGTATCCCAATTACCCCATCTTTGACGAACTATTCCGAATCTACCGTAAAGTGGTATTCCATAGCCCAAAATCCTTGTTGCTGCTTGAACTTGAGAAAACTCAATCATTGTTCCAAGTCCTGTCTTTCTCCTCCAGTATAAAGCTGCCAATATCGCAAAAGTAATCAAGGTACCAGAATACCAATCCATTGCCCAGTTAGTATGTTTAACAGGATATCCACCCATGAACTCAGGCATTCCAGTTATTGACGCTAGTCCAGCATGAGCCTGTCCTAAAATATCATAAGACCCACCAAATATCTTTGGTCCGTACCCAAATCCTCCACCCCATACATAGATAAATCTTGGGTTTATCTCCTGAAGATATCTATAGCTTTGTTTCCATCTGTCAAAAGTACCTGGTCTATAACATTCAGTAAGTCCATCACTTATCTTAACCAATCTATAAAAGACTTCTTTCATTTCAGGTCTATGATAATCCATAGTGATGAAATATTTATTAGTATTTGCATTTGTGTAACCCAAGCCTGTACCAACAGTTGGTCTTGTATCATGAAGAGGATATAAATAAACTTCATTAAATGGAGAGGTATGCCTCATGGGATCACCCATTCTTGGCATTTCAATCTTTACTACCTCAGCTCCAAGCTCAGCAAGATTAGCAACTGAATGGGGTGTAAAAATATACATAGTACAACTCATCCATCTGATACCTTTAAGTGCTTGTGGTTTTGAAAATTCATTGCCTGGATCAAAGATTTTCCTGCAAAACTCTTCATAGGGAATCTTCATTTCATCAAGCTCTTCTTTACTTTTAGGACCTGGTAAATCTTCAATCCTTATCTTCTCTTCCATCTAAATCACCCCCTTTTCCTTTAATTCATCTACTTCTGTCTGACCTAAACCTATCTTTCGATATACTTCGTAATTATCTCTTCCTAATCGCCTGCCTAACCATTTTACTCTATGAGGTGTTCTTACTTGAAAATTAGTTGGTGGAACTGCATAAAGAATTGTTCCGTATTCTTCACTTTCTATTGTATAAACCCAAGGACGATATTTAAAATGAGGGAACTCGCAGACTTCATCTATGAAAAGAAGAGGCCCTGCAGCAATATCATATTCCAAGAGTTTCTGTTCAGCTTCAAGTCTATTGAGCTCTCTTAGCCATCTTGAGGTAAGGGTATAAGTTTTAATTAATGCCTCAAGAGCATTTCTTGCTGCAACAGCTTTAAGCTTTGGATCCTCACAAATTAACCTTCCAAATTGAGGGTAGTCTTTTTCAATGCACATACCTATTCTGTACCAAAGTCTATCTGACTGCCCTCCAATCATCATATAGCCATCTTTACAAGGATTCCACGCATACTGATTTAAATTTGGATCCCAACTACCAGTTCTTGCTTTTATACTCTGGTTAAAACCATACCAGGTAAGATCCATATCAAGAATATCAAGCAAAGCTTCAGCACCAGTAACTTCAATAAACTGACCCTCTCCACTAACTTCTTCCCTCCAGTAAAGGGCTGCTAATATATTGACTGCTGCTTGTTCGCCAGCCACATAGTCAGCAAACCATACTCCAGACCTGGTAGGATCTCCTCCCCTTCCTCTTGGAAGCTGATCTGGTGGAAAGCCGGTATTATTAACAAATCCACAATAGCATTGTGCAAAGGGATCTAGCATCCACTGACCCCATTTTGATACTTTATCTTTATCAGGGCCCCATTGTCCGCGAACACCTATCCAGCAATAAATAAGCCTTGGGTAAAGCTTTGAAAGCTGACGATAACCTATACCCAGGCTATCCATATAACCTGGGGGATATTCTTCAATCACTATATCTGCTTGACTAACAAGCTTTTTATAAATTTCTCTTCCTTCTTCAGTCTCAATATTAAGGGTTATTGAGTATTTATTTCTCATTTCATGAATAAAATCAAGCCCGCATTTTTCTCCTGTCTCTTTATCCTCAAGCATATATTCCTCTCTGCCAAATGGAGTTAGATATCTCATTGGGTCACCAGTAGGTGGTTCAATACAGATTACTTCAGCACCTGCTTCAGCTAAAAGAGAGGAAGCAAATTTACTCCCCATTCTCCAAAGACCAATAACAAGAACAGTTACACCTTGAAGTGCTTCAGGCTTATCAAAACTTGTTTCAAAGCTAAGGTTTTCTTCACACCACTGTCCAAACTCCTCTGCATTTCTTGTAGCATAAACTTTCTTAACTTCCTCTTTTGAAGGCGGTGGTGTTACTGGCCATGGTCTTATGGAGGGATCAATTAATTTTAAAGTATCAGCCCTGCTATTAATTTCAACTTCTCTTTTTTTCACTTTTTTCACCTCCCGTTTAAATTTTTTTCTCCTTTAAAAATTATAATAGTGAAAATCATTTTTTTAAAAAATAAATAGAGAATTTTTTCACATTTAAAATAAATCTTTATATTTACTTTTGAGATTTTTAAATTATGATTAATTTAATTTTAGAAAATAAATAGAGAATTTTTTCACATTTAAAATACTTAGATTATTTAAAAGTGATTTTTAAAGGGGAACGGCGAATTTTTTGATAAAAAAAGCCCCCATTAAATGGGGGCTTTAAAATTTTTTGCGATTTAAACTGTTATTGAGCCTTCACCTTGTACTATTTCCCAAATTTTTTCAACTACATTTGGATCTAAAAGTGTTGAAATGTCTCCAAAATCTCTTCTTCCATTTGATATACAAGCAAGTATTCTACGCATAATTTTACCTGAACGAGTTTTTGGCATATCAGGAACTATATATACATGAGCAGGGGTTGCAATAGGACCAATTATATTTCTAACTGCCATTCTTACTTTTTCTGCTATTTCTGGAGAAGGCTCATAACCTTCTTTAAGAGATATGTAAAGATCAGGGACATGCCCCTTAAGTTCATCAATCCTCGGAACTACTGCTGCTTCTGCAACCCCCTCTACTGTAAGAGCTGCTGATTCAATTTCTTTTGTACCTAGTCTGTGACCTGCTACATTTATAATATCATCCATTCTTCCAAGAATTCTAAAATATCCCCTTTTATCACATGTAGCTGCATCACCTGCCATATAAGGCCAATCACGCCAGTCTTTACTTTCTTTATTTTTACAGAATTTTTCATAATAACCTTTAACCATTCTTTCTGGATTTTTCCATATAGTAAGCATCCTTCCCGGCCAAGGATTTCTTATACAAATATATCCAGCCTTGCCTGAACCTGGAGGTATTTCGTTTCCATGCTCATCATAAATTACAGGATAAATTCCTAATGCACCAGGTCCCGCACTTCCTGGCTTCATTGGTTCTAAAGCTGCTAAATGAGCACATAGCCAGCCTCCAGTCTCTGTTTGCCACCAAGTATCAAGAACTACTGCTTGCCTTTTTCCTACAGCTGTATAATACCATCTCCAAACTTCAGGCTCTATAGGTTCTCCAACTGTGACCATAAGTTTAAATTTATAATCATACTTTGAAGGATCACTTCCCATTTTTTTAAGTAAACGAATTGCTGTAGGAGCCGTATGAAAAATTGTAACTCCATATCTTTCAGCAATTCTCCATGGTCTATCAGGATCGGGATAGGTGGGAACACCTTCATAAATTAACACAGTTGCCCCTAAAGCTAAGGGACCATAAACTATATAACTATGACCTGTTATCCATCCAATATCAGCCATACACCAATGAATATCTTCAGGTTGAATATCATGCATATATCTGCAGGTGCCAGCCACATAAGCTAAATATCCTCCTGTAGAATGAACACATCCTTTTGGTTTACCTGTAGAACCAGAAGTATACATTATAAAAAGTGGTGCCTCTGCCGGCATAGGAACATAAGGTACCTTTTTACCTCTATGTTCTTTTAGTAAATCTTTCATTAAAAAATCTCTGCCTTCAACAGGTTTTGATTCAGATTTGTATTGTTCTCTAAATCTTTGCCATATAAGAACTTTTTCAACCTTATGTCCCTTTTCCGCAGCAATATTAACCGCCAAATCAGCATTTTTTTTATGATCAATCCATTTACCATTTCTGTAATATCCATCTATAGTAATTAATACTTTACTTTCTGCATCAACAATTCTTTCAGCACAGGCATGTCCACTAAATCCTGAAAAAACTTGAGAGTGTATTATTCCTAAACGGGCACAAGCAAGCATAGTAATTGGTAATTCAAGCACCATGGGCATATATAAAGTAACTGTATCCCCAGCTTTAAGTCCCATAGATTGTAATATAGAAGCAACTACATTCACTTGGTAATATAAATCATAATAAGTTAATACCCTTTTTGATTCATCTTCAGGCTCAGGAACCCATATTATAGCAGCTTTATTTCCAAATTTTTTTAAATGACGATCTACACAATTATAACAAGCATTAAGCTTACCTCCTACAAACCATTTCCAAAAGGGTGGATTTGAGGTATCAAGAGTTGTATGCCAATATCTATCCCAATCTAAAAGATTAGCATAAATATGAAAACACTCTGGAAAATTTTCTTCTTTAAATTTTTCTCTAAATGAAGGATCTGTCACATAAGCTTGTCTTATAAATTCCTCTGGAGGGTCTATATATTCCTCCTCTCCCCAATGAACTGCAACTTCAGCTTCAGTAATTTTTAATTCCTTTTCATTTTCATTTTTAACTTTTTTACCTTTTCCTCCTGCCATTCTTCCACCTCCTTATTTAATTTTTTAAAAGAGAAATCAAATTACTTAAATATTTTAACAGATACAATATATAGGGAAATTTTTCACATTTAAATTTAAAAACTTTTGTCTTTAAGAAAGTAATAACAATATCTCTTTTTTAATAGTTCTTACTTTCTCAATAACTTCTTCTTCATTTATAGACAATATTTTATAATTTCTCATTATCCAGTTACCATCTATCATAAGATCAGAAACAAATCCGCTTTTAGCACTATAAACTAAAAGGGCAAGGGGATTATAATCTGGCTGTAGTGAATAATGAGATAAGTCTAAAAGAGCAAGATCTGCTTTATATCCTGGCAAAAGTTTTCCTGTATCAGAAAATCCCAAAATTTCAGCTCCCCAAAAAGTTGCCATCTTCAAAACATCTTCAGCTTTAATTACCGTTGGGTCTTCTTTTAAACCTTTTTGTATTAAACAAGCTGTTCTCATCTCAGAAAATATATCAAGATCGTTGTTACTTGCAGGACCATCTGTCCCTAAACCTACTTTAATTCCTGCTTTTAACATTTCAGTAAGAGGTGCGATACCTGACCCCAATTTTAAATTGCTCTCGGGACAGTGAACTATAGAAGCTTTATAATTTGCCATTAATTCAATTTCCTTTTCTTCAAGTTTTACACAGTGAACAGCTATTAAATTCTCATTAATTCCACCAAGCTCTTTAAGTATATCTACAGGCTTTTCTCCATATTTTCTCTTAATTTCTTCAATTTCTTCTTTTGTCTCACATAAATGAATATGCATTTTAGCATTATATTTTTCAGAAAGCTCAATACATTTTTTAACTGTCTCAGGAGAACAAGTATACAAAGTATGAGGAGAGACAGCTATTTTAATACGAGGATGATTTTCAAAATTTTTAAGAAGTTCTTCTGTAAGTTTGAAACCCCTTTCCAAAGGCCCATAACTTGGAGATGGGAAATCAAAAATCCCTTCTCCAACCAAAGCTTTTAACCCTGACTCTTCTATTGCTCTTATAACTTCCTTTTCAAAAAGATACATATCACAAAATATTGTAATTCCTGATTTTATCATCTCAATAATGGATAATTTTGTTCCCCAGTAAACCCATTCTTTTTTAAGCTTTGCTTCAATAGGAAAAATATATTTTTTAAGCCAAACCATAAGGGGTAAATCTTCTGCAATTCCTCTAAAAATACTCATAGGAGCATGAGTATGAGCATTAACTAAGCCAGGAAATATAATTTTGTTTCCTAAATCAATTACTTCAATATTTTTATATTTAGAAATAATTTCTTCTTTTAAACCTAAATCAACTATTCTATCTTTTTCTATGACAACACATCCGTTTTTAAGAGGTTTTTCTTCAGGAGAAGATAAAATCCATTTGGCAGAAAGAATTTTTGCCATTTTTTATCTTTAAAGGTTTAATTCTTTTAAAAAACTTTCCATATCAAATTCCTTAGCTAAAATTTCTTTAAATTTTAAAGCCTTATCTTTCTCTTTAAGGATAGCTTTCCCCATTATATTTTGAATTTTATCCACTACAGAAAAGGTATCTAAAGAGGTAACAATAATAGGTATACCTTTGTTTTTAGCTATATTTACTATATTTTCGTCTGCATGTAAACCACCAGTTAAAATAAGACATTTAGTTGATGTTTCCATAGCTAAGATCTGAATATCTGTTCTGTGAACGCCTGTAATTACAGCTTTATTAGGAACCTTTAAAAAATATGGTAATGCTTGTCCAGGATCCATTGCTCCTACAAGATAATTTTCTACAAATTCATCAAGTTTATCCTCTTCACATACAATCCCACCATTTACAATTTCTAATAACCTTCTTATGGTAATAGATTCTAAAAATTTATCTTTCTTAAATACTCCAAAGACTTTTACTCCTTTATTTATAAGGTAGGGAACCACAGTTTCCTTTAAAAAAAGATACTGCTCCGGAGGAACCTTGTTTAAAACTGCTCCTAAAAAATTACCAGGAGCAAAATCCTTTATTCCTAGAATATCATCAATTGAGGTTTCCCCTTCCCAAGTTTGAATTACAAGGGTCTTTGCCTCTAACCTTTTTATAATGCTTAAGGAATCAATTCCTAAGCTATAACCTTCAAAATAGGTATCTCCACCAATTACAAATAGTATGTCTTTATCTTTTTGACTATTGATTATCTCAAAAATCTTTTTATCTATTTTTAAATCTTCTCCTTCAAAAAGTTTATATTGAACCTGATAGGTCCATACAAAGGGAGAACAATATTCTGCAGGTTCTTGAGCTCCTAACATAGAATGAATAAAATAAGCTTCTTCATCTATAATTTGGTTGTCTTTTTTACAAGGAAATTTACCAATTAGCTTCATATAAGAAACTTTGTAGCCTCTTTCTTTTAAATTTAAAGCCAATCCCAAAGCTATTAAATTTTTTCCTGTAAATGGTTTGTTAGAAACTAAAAATACAGGTAACATTTTATTTTCCTCCTTATATTTTATATTCTTCCTATTATCATTCTTGCATCAAGGGCAATTCCTCCTTGATGTTTTACCACATAAGGATTAATATCAATTTCTTTTATTATAGGAAAATCTGTAACTAGTTGAGAAAGTCTTAAAATTTTATCAACTATATTTTCTTTATCATAAGGCGGTTCTCCCCTTACACCTTCTAATATTTTAGCCCCTTTTATTTCTTCTAACATCTCATAAGCTTCTTCTTTTGTAAGAGGCGCTATTTTAAAAGAAACATCTTTTAAAACCTCTACATATATCCCCCCTAATCCAAACATAAGCATATGTCCAAATGTGGTGTCATAACTAACTCCTAAAATAACTTCTTTACCACCTGTTATCATTTCATAAACCATAACTCCTTTTATATAAGCATTGGGCATAAATCTTCTAACATTTATAGTAATATCTATAAATCCATTATAAACTTCTTCTGCGTTTCTAAGATTTAATTTAACACCACCTACGTCTGTTTTGTGTAAAATATTTGGAGAAGAAACCTTTAAAACTACAGGATAACCTATTTTTTCTGCAATTTCTACAGCCTCTTCAGGGGTTTTAGCTAGAGCTTTTTTAGGAAAATTAAATCCATAAAGGGATAAGATTTCTCCCGCATTTTCTTCTCCTACCGAACTTACACCTGCATTCTCAAGAATTTCTAAAATTAGTCTTACCCTTTCTTTATTTTCTGGTGGTATCCCAATTTTCGGAATTTCTAGTTCTTTCTTGTTTTTAATTATACTGAAATCAATTAACTTCCTGTAAGATGTGATAGCGGTTGAGGGATCTAAATAGCAAGGGATTTGTTGAGATTTCAAAATCTTTATTGCTTCTCGAATTTTTTTACCGCCTATAAAGCAGGCAAATACCGGTTTCTCTGTAATTTGATTTATTTTTATAACTTCTTTAGCCACATTTTCTACATCGGTTACATCTTGAGGAGTGAGAATTACACACACTCCATCAGAGTATTCATCTTTTATTGCTTGCTCAAGAACTATTTTATATCTTTCTGAGGTAGCATCTCCTATTATATCTATAGGATTATATAAAGAAACAGTAGAGGGGAGTTTGTCTATTATAGCTTCAATTGATTCTTTACTCAGGGGATCAAGCTTTATTCCAAGCTTATCAGCTGTATCTGCAGCAATTATTCCTGGTCCACCTGCATTAGTTATTACAAGTAGTTTATCCCCTTTAGGAACTTTATTCAGTTTAAATATCTCTGCTGTTTCAAATAATTCTTGTATAGTATTTACTCTTATAATACCGGCTTTCTTAAAAGCTTCAGAGAAAGCTCTGTCAAATCCAGCAAGAGCTCCGGTGTGAGATGAAGCTGCTCTTGCTCCTGCCTCAGTTGTTCCTGCTTTAATAATTATTATTGGTTTGATTTTAGAAACTTTTTTGGCAACTTCTAAAAACCTTTTCCCATCTTTAATATCTTCAATATATCCGAGAATTATGTCAGTTTCTGGATCTTCTCCAAAATATTCTAAAAAATCAGTTTCATTAAGATCGGCTTTGTTTCCAAGGCTTACAAATTTACTAAATCCGAAATTATTTTCTATAGCCCAATCAATAAGAGCAACTCCCAAAGCACCTGATTGAGAAAAAAACGAAACTCTTCCACAAGGAGGTAAATCAGAAGCAAAAGTGGCATTCATTTTGTTAAGTGTATTTATTACTCCCAAACAATTAGGACCTACTATTCGAATTCCATATTTTTTAACAAGCTCTACAATTTCTTGTTCAAGTTTTATACCTTCACCTCCAATTTCTCTAAAACCTGCTGTAATAATAATTAAACCTTTAACTCCAACTTCTGCACAATCTTTTATAACTGAAGGGACTCCTTTTGCGGGAATTACTACTATAGCTAAATCTACTTTCTCAGGTATATCTTTTACTGAGGAATAACACTTTATCCCAAGAATTTCTTCTCTTTTTGGATTTACAGGATAAACTTTCCCTTCAAATCCTTGTTTAACTAAATTCCTAAAAACTACATGCCCTATTTTTTTCTCATCTTCAGAAGCCCCAATTACTGCAATAGAAAAAGGTTTAAAAATAAAATCAAGCATAATCAACCCTTTGATATTAAATCTAAATTTTTAAAATTAACATAATTTTAAAAAAATTTTTTAAATTTTCAAATTTTAAGAGTTTTAAATTTCTTATTCTAAATTAAATGTTATAATATTAATTTAACTTCTTAACTACTTGAGGTTAAATATATGAGGGATTTTAAAAAATTATATTTTATTATAATTACTATTTTGCTTTTAAGCTCAAGTAGCTGTAGAAAAACTGAAACAATTTATTTATCTTATGAAACTGCAAAAAATATAAATTCTATTCTTGTTTTACCCTTTGAAATTTGCTCAGAAAATGGTGAAAGTTTTTTTTATTGTCCCGTAAGAAAGGTAATTTCTGGTTATGTAGAACCTTCTGCAAGAGGAACTTTAGATAAATTGTTAAAAAAGATTTTATCTAATTATTTATCTTATTATAATTTTATCTTTCTTTCTCAAAATGAATTTGAAAATATTATCTCCCAAATACTTGAAGAAACCAAAAATCCAGCAGAAATTGTTAAGGAGCTTTGTAAAAAAACTAATACCCAAGGAGTTTTATATGGTAGAATTTATAGATTTATAGAGAGAAAGGGAAGTTCCTTTTCTATAATAGACCCAGCAAGTGTAGCTTTTGCTCTTGTTCTCTATGATGGAGAAACAGGGAAAATTTTATGGATGGAAGAATTTAACGAAACACAAAAACCATTAAGTGAGAATGTTTTAAATATAAAATTATACGGTAGACTTAAATGGCTTTCAGCTGAAGAACTTGCTGAAAGAGGTTTAATAAAGATATTTAAAACTTTTCCTGTAAAATAATTAAAAGTGCTTATCATTCCTGCTATAGATTTAAGAAACCATAAAGTAGTAAGACTATTTCAAGGAAAGTATGACAAAGTTAAAGTTTATGGAGAAGATCCCAAAAAATATGCCCTTTTTTTTGAAAGACAAGGAGCTAAAAGAATTCATATGGTTGACCTTGACGGAGCAAAAGAAGGAAAACCTATTCATAAAAATTTAATAATAGAAACAGCAAAAATTTTAAACATTCCTGTTCAAGTAGGAGGAGGCATAAGAGATGAAAATACTATTTATTTTTATCTGAAAAATGGGATTTCCCAGGTAATCCTTGGAACAAAGGCTATTTTATCTTTTAATTGGTTAAAAGAAATTACAGAAAAATATCCCTACAAAATAATAGTTAGTGTAGATGTGAAAGGTGATAAAGTTGCAATTTCAGGCTGGCTTAAGGTATCTGAAATTGATTATTTAGAATTTTTGAAAAATCTTAATGAGCTTAAGCTTTTTGCTATCATTCTTACTCTTATAGAAAGAGATGGCACACAACAAGGAGTAGAATTTGAAAGATTAGAAAAGGCTCTTAATATCTCAACACATCCCCTTATAATAGCAGGAGGAATTTCAACTATAGAAGATATTAAAAATCTTAAAAATTTAGAAAAAAAAGGACTTTTAGGAGCAATTATAGGTAGAGCCCTTTATGAAGGCTCTTTAGATCTTAAAGAAGCTCTAAATATTGCTGATGAATCTTGAGTCTCTTAAAAAAAGATTTGCAGAAATTTTTTATAAAGAAAAAATAACTACTGCTTACATAAAAGATATAAAAGAAAAAAGGCTTCATCTTGTTTTGCCTTCTGGAAAAGAAGAACTCATAAATTTTTCCTCTCTTGTTTATTTTGAAGAAAAACCATCTCCTCTAAATGATTTAAATCAAATTATAACTCTTTTAAAAGAAAAAAATGAAAAAAGAGAAAAAATAAAAGATACATTTAATTTAGAAGAAATTTGGGAAATTTTGGTAGAAGAAGTAGAAAATATTCATATTAAAGATGCAGTAGGATTACTTCTGGGAAGACTTCCCACAGAAGATGAATTAGCAGGATTTATGAGAAAAGCTCTGGAAGATAGAATCTATTTTAGATTAAAAGAGCCAAACCTATTACAAATAGTTCCTAAGGAGGAAGTAGAAAGACTAATTTTTCAAAGAAAAAAGGAATTGGAAAAATTAAAAAAATTAAGTGAGGGAGAGGAATTTATAAAAGCCCTTCAGTTAAAAAATATAGAATATTTCCCACAAGAAGTTAAAAATTTCTGGATATCTGCTTTAAAAGAATATGTACTTTGGGAAACTCAGAGTCCTTCTGGTAAATTAGCTTATGAAGTCTTAAAACGCTTAAATATAACTGAACCTTATAAAATTTTTAATTTTCTTGTATCCGCAAAAATTTTTAATGAAGATGAAAATTTAGAACTTTTAAAAACCCATTATCCAACTTTTTTTTCAGAAAAAGAGTTAAAAGAAGCTGAATTAATAGTTAAAACTGAGATTTCAAAAGAAGAAAGAGAAGACCTTACTTATCTTTATACAGTTACTGTTGATGCAGAGGATACTCAAGATTTTGATGATGCTTTAAGTTTTGAAGAAAAAGAAGATAAATACATTCTTTATATACACATTGCAGAGGTGGCTGACTTTTTAAAACCAGGTTCTGCCTTATGGGAAGGAGCATTAGAAAGAGCCTGTACACTTTATCTTCCCGATGAAATTTATCCTATGTTACCTTTTTCTCTTTCTCATGAAAAATTTAGCCTTAAAAAAGGAGAACCCAAAGCAAGTCTAACTTTTAGAATTTTTATAGATAAATCTTATAATCTTCTTTCCTTTGAACCTCTTTTATCTTTTATAGAAGTAAAAGAAAGACTAACCTATGAAAAGGTGGATGAACTTTTAATAAAAGATCCTTTCTGGCAAAAGATTTATGAAATTTTTATGCATTTTAAGAAAAAAAGAGAAGAAAAGGAATTTTACGCAGTTTTTTTACCTGAAATTCAGGTTAGAGTAAGACCAGATGGGAAAATCGTTGTAAAAAAAGTAGAAATGACTCCTTCAAGGCTTCTCATTGCTGAAGCTATGATCCTTGTAAATACTTTAGCTGCTGAATTTTTATACCAAAATCAAATTCCTGCTATTTACCGTTCTCAGCCAAAACCTTTAGAAATAATAGAAAATAGAGAAGAGAGTCTTTATTTAAAACTTTTACAATTAAAATATTTAGCAAAATCAGAATTACATCTTTTACCAGCCTATCACTTTGGACTTGGTTTAGAATACTATACCACCTTAACCTCTCCTATAAGAAGGTTTTTAGATATCTTAATACAGTATCAGCTTAAAACCTTTTTGCTAAAAAGGGCACCTTTGCCAGAAGAAGTTATCATTAAAATGCTTCCAGAAATAAGCGAAAATCTGCAAAGAGCTACTCAAATCCAAAATAAAAGAATAAAGTATTTTCTTCTAAAATATCTTAAAATTTATATGCAAGACAAACCCTTAAGAGGTTTAGTCTTAGAAGTGCAAAATAAAAAAGCAAAGGTTTATTTAGTTGATTATAATGTAGTAGGAGAATTTATAGGATTTAAAGGGGCTTTAAATCCTGGTGATGAAATCACGGTAAAGATTGAAAAGGTCCACCCTCATCTTGAAATCCTTCGTTTAAAAACTGCTTAAAGCTTTCCTTATCAATTATCCACATATTTTTCTCAAGTTTTTTAGCGGAATACATTGCCTTGTCAGCTCTATTTATGAGATCTGAAATTGATTTTTCTAAACTTTCCCTTTCAATTAATTGAGCTATCCCTATAGATAAGGTAACAGGACTAAATTTTTTTTCTTCCCAGGCTTTGCAAATTCTTTCTGCTATTAAAGATGCATTTTTCCAAAAGGTATAAGGCAAAATAATCACAAATTCATCTCCTCCGTATCTACAAACTTTGTCTATTTTATCTCTCACATTTTTCCATAAAATTTCTCCAAAGCTTTTCAAAAGTTTGTCCCCTTCTTGATGCCCAAAATTATCATTATACCATTTAAAATTATCAAGATCTATCATAATCAAGCTTAAAGGATATTTTTGTCTTAAAGCTTTATAAATTTCCTCTTTTATTGTCTCATCAAAATATCTTCTATTATAAACTTGAGTAAGTGGGTCTTCTACTATAAATTTCTGAAGTTTTATGTCTAAATAATGCTCCTTTAATAATTTAAAGAGCCTTGCCTTGAATTCATTCAAAGTAAAGGGTTTTAATATTACCTCATCTGCTCCTGTTTCAAAATAATCGCCTAGATCTTCTTCTTCAGAATAATCTATAATAATAAATATTTTAACATAAGAACTTATATTCCTGAGTTTTTCTATAAAAACTGAAAAATCTTTATTTTTTTCAGAAAGGGAAAAAATTACTATTTGGTAAAGTGGATCTTGTAAAATTATTTCCGCTACTTCTTCAAGATTATTTACAAACTTTATCTCTAAACCTATGTTTCCAAAAAATTCTTCTAAAAGAACTTTTGTTTTTTCATCTACTTTACTAATTATAACCTTTAGCTTTCCTTTAAGTTCTTTTTCAATTAAATCAATCCAATTAATGTATTCCATGTTCTTTTCTTTTAAGATAATCTTTTAAAATTTTAGCATGATCAAAAGCTAAATCATCCCAGGGTATTTCTTCTATTTTAAAAAGTTTTGCTAATTTTGCATCGTCCTTGGCTTTAAGTTCTCCTTTACCCTTGGCCACAAATACAGTAGTTATAGTATGAAACCTTGGATCTCTTTTAGGATCTGAGTAACATCCTAAAAGATAAAGAAGTTCTATATTTAAATTAGTTTCTTCCTTAGCTTCTCTGATAGCTGCGGATTCTAAGGTTTCTCCATAGTCTACAAATCCACCAGGAATAGCCCAACCAAAAGGAGGATTTTTTCTATAAATTAATACTATTTTATCTTCCACTTCTATAATTATATCTATTGTAGGTAGAGGATTTTTACGAGGCTTATAATATTCAGGATGATATTTAGAAGTAAGTTCTATCATTTGTTGATGAATTTTCCCATTAGAGGCAACTATAGTGTTTAAAAAAGGATGATAGGGATTGCCAAAGTAATCAGTCACTTCCCCTCCAGCTTCTTTAACCAATAAAAACCCTGCTGAAGTATCCCATGGTTTTAAATAGGGTTCCCAAAAACCTTCATATCTTCCACAAGCAACATAGGCAAGATCAAGAGCAGCAGATCCAAATCTTCTCACCCCCTGACACCTTTTCATAAATTCTTTAAATAGAGGTATAAAAAGATCTGGGGAATCTAAAATTTTAGAAACAGGAAAACCGGTACAAAGAAGAGAATCTATAAGTTTTTCTTTTGGAGAAACTTTAATAGGCTTTTCGTTAAGGAAAGCTCCTTCTCCTTTTATAGCATAAAAAAATTCATCTATTATGGGATTATAAATTATACCTAAAAGGGGGTCTTTTTCTTTTAAAAGGGCAACAGAAATAGCAAACCATGGAAGATGATGAGTAAAATTAGTAGTTCCATCTAAGGGATCAACCATCCAACAAAAGGAGCTTTCAGTTTTTTCTTTTTCTGAAAAACTTTCTTCTCCAATTACTGGAATATCTGGAGTAATCTCCTTTAACCCTTTTTTTAAAATTTCCTCAGATTTAATATCTGCCGTGGTTACAAGATCAATTTTACCCTTATGATAGATCTTACAAGTAGAATAATACATCTCTTTTAGTACATTACCAGCAAATTTTACCAATTCTTTAATTTTTTCGAAAAGCTTATATACTTCCATAAATGTCTTTTAAAATATTCTAAAAATGCATTTTTACAACATTTAATTTGTCCGAAAATTATATATAATAATTTAAATCCAATTTTATGTTTAGGAGGGGAAAATGTCAAAAAAAGTTTCTGAAATTATGAACACTAAATTGGAAACTATTTCTTCTAATGATTCAGTTTATTCTGCTATAGAAAAAATGATTGATAGAAGAATAAGGTCACTTCTTGTTTTACCAAAAGATGAAAAAGATGAATATGGAGTAATTACAGTAAGAAATATAATTTTTAAAGTACTTACTAAAAAATTAGATCCTCACAAAATAAAAATAGAGGAAATAGCTTCAAAACCTATTGTTGCCGTTCCTAAAGATACCCTCATAGAGGAAATCTATGAACTTATGGAAAAAAACAATATTGCAAGAGTATTTGTCAAAGAAGAAGATAAGATTGTAGGGGTTGTGTCATTTTTTGACATAATGTATCATATCCTTATAGAAAGAGCTAAAACTTAAAAATGGAGTTTTTAATGTTAGAAAAATTATTTGGTGGAGAAAAATTAGAGAAAAAAACTCTTGAGAATATACAAAACTATCTCAAGATCTTTATTTCTACTCAGGAATGTTTAAAAACACTTTTACTTACTGAAGATTTAGAAAGAAGTTACTGCATAGAAAATCTGGAAAGAGAGGCTGATTCAGTAAGAAGAGAAATTATCTCTACTATTTATGAGGGAGCCTTTTTACCTTATATAAGGCCTAATCTTTGTACATTCATTGAAATAACAGAAAAAGCTTTTGATTTCTTAAAAACCTGTGCTTTTGAGTTTAGATATATTAATAAAGATTTTTACAAATATATTAAGGATGATGTAATAAGAATTGCCAGTATTAATGTTGAGATGGCTGAAATTTTATATAAAGCTTTTGAATCTCTTTTAAAAAAAGATAATTTAAGAGAAAAAAACTTAGCCATTAGAATCTATGAAAAAAAAGTTGACGAATTAAAACTTTACCTAACAGAAAGGGTTCGTCAAAAAGAAATTACTAATTTTTGGAAAGGGAAAAATATTTCTGACTTTATAGAGGCTTTGGTCAAAATTAGTGACGTAATAGAGGATGCAAGTGATTATCTTTACATTCTTGACATCAGTCTTAAATAAATTCTATCATGACAGAAATTGCTCTTTTAGCTAGTCTTCTTATTGCCTTTGCTATAGGCTCAAATGATGCAAGTAATGCTTTAAGTATTTCTATAGGTGCAGGAGCTATAAAGCTAAAAAGAGCCATTTTTCTTTTTGGAATCCTTGTTTTTTTTGGAATTTGGTTAAATGGAAACCGTGTGATGGAAACAGTTGGTAAAAATCTAATAGAGATTAATCCTAAAACACTTGGCTTTTCTCTTCTTATTTCTGCTATATTAATAATTCTTTCTAACTGGAAAAAACTTCCTCTTTCTATTCACCAAATTATAATAGGAAGCCTTATTGGAAATGCTTTTGCAGAAAACTCAACTATTAATTTTATTTCTTTAATTAAAATTTTCTTATCCTGGATTATTTCTCCTGTAACTGCTGTTTTTATATCTTTTTTTCTTTATAAAATTATTGAAAAGATTTTTTTAAAAGTAACTTTTTTTAAAATAGAAAGAATTTTAAAAATATCTTTACTTGGTAGTGCTTCTCTTATTTCTTACAATACTGGAGCTAATGAAGTGGCAACAGTTCTCGGACCCCTTATTTACTCTAAAATTTACATAAACTTTTTTTTAATTTTTTCTGTTTCTTCTTTTTTAGTATTTTTAGGAGCTTATCTTTTAAGCTATAGGGTTATTGAAACAGTAGGTAAAGGAATTGCACCTCTTGATCCATTTTCAGGTTTTGTAGCTCAAATAAGTGCAGGAATTACTCTCTTTTCTTTTACCCTTTTAGGTATGCCTATTTCTACTACCTATTGTATGATAGGAGCTATTACTGGGGTAGGGATGACAAAAGGTTTAAAAACAGTTAAATTTAAACTTATTAAAAAAATAATTTTAAATTGGGCACTTTCCTTTGCCCTTGCCCTTTCTCTTTCTTTTATAATCACTAAAATAATATTAAAAATTTTATAAAAAGGAGGAACCTGCCATGAATGAAATTAAAAAAATAGGAATTATCGGTGGAGGACAAATGGCTGAAGCTCTTATAAAAGGTTTTCTTAAAAAGAAATTATTTAGTGCTAAAGACATTTTTGTTTCTGAACCTGTTGAAGAAAGAAGAAAATACCTTGAAAAATCTTATAAAATAAATACTACTAAATCAAATGTAGAAGTAGTTAATAAAAATGAGTTCATTCTTCTAGCAGTTAAACCCCAAGTTATGAAAAAAGTTTTAGAAGAAATAAGCCCTTATATAAACACAGAAAAACATTTGATTCTCACAATAGCCGCAGGAATCCCTATAAATTTTTATGAAAGAATACTTCCTTCTCAAACAAAAGTAATAAGAATTATGCCAAATACATGTGCCTTAGTTCATCAAGCTATAAGTGGTATCTCTAAAGGAACTTTTGCAACTGATGAGGATCTAAAAATAGCAGAAAACATTTTCTCAGCTATAGGTGAAACCATACTAATAGAAGAAAACCTTATGGATGCAATAACTTCTCTTTCCGGAAGTGGACCTGCTTATGTAGCACTCTTTATTGAAGCCCTTATTGATGGAGGAGTAAGAACTGGTCTTCCAAGACATGTGGCGGAAAAACTTGCTTTACAAACAGTTTTTGGAACAGCAAAACTTATGCTTGAAACAGGAAAAAATCCCTACGAAGTAAAAAGTATGGTTACCTCCCCAGCAGGAACAACAATTGCTGCTATGCAAGAATTTTATGAAAAGGGACTTCCTGGAATAATAATCTCTGGAATTTATAAAGCCTATTTAAGAGCTAAAGAACTTAGTAAAGTGTGAAATTTAAATCTAAAATCTTTTATTTTTTGATTATTTCTTCCAAAATAAACTCTATTAGTAAGCAAAATTACAATAAAATCTTTTTCCAAATCTATAAAGAATGAGCATCCTGTAAAACCAAGATGACCAACTGTCTTATCAGAAAAAGCACCACCTGTTGCTGAATAATTGTTATGACTTTGTAGCATAAATCCAAGAGAAAAAGTAAAATCTTTTTCTCTAAAGTCTAAAAATTCTTTAACTAAGTTATGAGAAAGCCCTTTAACCTCACCTTCATATGCTTTGAGTAGAGTTTCGAGAATATCTAAAACTCCGTAAATATTTCCAAAAAGTCCTGCAACCCCTGAAACTCCCCCAAGAGCCCTAGTATTCTCATCGTCTACAATACCTCTTAAAATCTTATATTCCCAGGGGCAAACCGATGTGGGGACAGTCTTTTCCTGAGAAATACCTTTCCTTAAGGGATTAAAACTTAAAAAAGCTTTCTTACTAAAAGTAATAACCTTTTTTGCTTCCTCAAACAGAGTTTCAAAAGGCTTTTTATAAACCTTTTCAAGTAAATAAGTTAAAAGATAATAACCAAGATCTGAATAAACACAATTTTCACCAGGTTTATATTCAAGAGGTAAATAGTTAATTTTTTCAATATATTTTTCTAAATTATTCTTTTTATCTTCTTTTACTTCTTCATAAAGAGGATACCAAGAAGGAAGTCCTGAGGTATGATTTAAAAATCTAAAAACAGGAATTTCTGCTAATAAGGGATTAAGCTCTATATATTCACCTATAGGTTTAAAAAGTTCAATTTTAGGGTTTTTTGATAATAAATAAATTAAAGTATAGGCAAGTGCAAGAGGTTTAGTTAATGAAGCAAGATCAAAAAGATCTTCATCTTCAAGAGGTTCTAAAAAGGGGAATAAAGACTTATAACCTCTTCCTACTATATATCTTGAACCAGAAACAGAAATTCCAGCAATAGCACAAGGAAAAACTTCATTTTTAATCCCTTCTTCAAGAAGAGAAAATAGCAAAGATTGTATTTTATAAGAATCCATGTTCTTTAAGAAACTCTAAAGTAAGGGCTTTTTTTGAAGACTCAAGATTTTCTAGATAGGGAGAAAGCCATTTGTAAACCATTTTGGCTATCATATCTATTTCTATATTTACCAAATCTCCTGGTTTTCTTAAGCATAAAGTAGTAACTTTAAGGGTATGGGGGATTAACATAAACTCTAAAAGGTTATTTTTAAAATCATTGATAGTTAAACTAACTCCGTCTATAGCAATAGAGCCTTTTTTAATAAGATAAGGGGTAAATTCAGGGGGTATTTCTATGAGAAGTTTCCAAAAATCTTCTATAGGAGTAATGGAAACAATTTTCCCTATTCCATCTATATGACCAGAAACTAAATGTCCTCCTAAACGGTCTCCGAGCTTAAGGGCTCTTTCTAAATTAACAAAATCTCCAGAATTTTTATAGCGAAAGGTGGTTTTGTTTAAAGTTTCAGGAGAGATGTGGGCTTTAAAAGTAGAACCTTTTATTTCTGTAACAGTTAAACATATTCCATCAACAGCAATACTATCACCTATATCTGTATCTTTTAAAGAAAAAGAAGCAGAAATTTCAGTAAGGAGCCCTCCTTTATAGGGTTGTAAAGAAATTATCTTCCCTATTCCTTCAACAAGACCTGTAAACATATTTCCTATGTCCCTTCTTCCCAAGAACTTAAATATTTTTTTTGTTCAAGAGTTAAGGTATCTATTTTTACTCCCATAGCCATAAGTTTAAGTCTTGCTACTTCTCTGTCAATTTCTTCTGGAACTGGATAAACTTTCTTTTCAAGTCTTTCTTTATTTTTGACAATATACTCAACGCAAAGAGCTTGATTAGCAAAACTCATGTCCATAACTCCAGAAGGATGCCCCTCTGCTCCTGCTAAATTAACAAGTCTTCCCTGGGAAAGAAGATAAATCCTTTTCCCATTTATAAGGGTATATTCTTCAACTTCTCTTCTTATTGGTCTTATCTTTGTAGATATACTTTTTAAATCTTCAAGATCTATTTCTACATCAAAATGTCCTGAATTAGCAATTATTGCTCCGTCTTTCATTTTTAGAAAATGTTCTTTTCTTATAATGGATTTATTTCCTGTTACTGTGCAGAAAAAATCTCCGATTTCAGAAGCTTCATCCATAGGCATAACCAGATATCCTTCCATTACAGCTTCTAATGCTTTTAGGGGATCAACCTCTGTAATTATTACTTTTGCTCCCATTCCTCTTGCTCTCATAGCAAGTCCCTTCCCACACCATCCAAAACCAGCAATCACAAAATAAGAGCCTGCAAGAAGTCTATTAGTAGTTCTTAAAATACCATCAATAGTTGACTGCCCTGTGCCATAACGGTTGTCAAAAAGGTGTTTAGTTAAGGCGTCATTTACTGCGATAATAGGATATTTTAAAGCACCATCTTTTGCCATAGCTTTTAGTCTTATAACTCCTGTTGTTGTTTCTTCAGTTCCTCCCCAAACTTGGTCAAGTTTTTCAGGTTTTTCTCTGTGAAGAGTAGTTACTAAATCCGCTCCATCATCTATAGTAATATGAGGTTCTCTATCAATTACTGCCTTAATATGTGAATAATAGGTTTCTTTATCTTCTCCTCTTACAGCAAAAACAGGGACCTCCAAATATTTTACTAAAGCTGCTGCTACTTCATCTTTTGTAGAAAGGGGATTTGATGCACAAAGATAAACTTCTGCTCCTCCTTCTTTTAATGTTCTTGCAAGATTTGCTGTCTCTGCAGTAATATGAAGACAACCCCCTATCTTTACTCCTTTTAGAGGTTTTTCTTGATTAAAACGATTTCTTATCTGTCTTAAAACAGGCATATCCATTTCAGCCCACTTTATAAGCTTTATTCCCTCATCTGCTAAAGAAAGATCTTTTATATGAAAATCCATTCTTATCCTCCTATTTGTCAAAGTGAGCAAGCTCTTTTATTTTCTCAACTATATCAAGTTTTTCCCAAGTAAAATCTGGTTCATTTCTTCCAAAATGTCCGTAGCAAGCTGTTTTTCTATAAATAGGTCTTCTAAGATTTAAATATTCAATCATATGTTTTGGCCTAAAACAGAAAAGTTTGTTTATTATATCTAATATCTTTTCAACTGGAATAGTTTCTGTTCCGTAGGTATTAACATTTATAGCTAAGGGTTCTGGAATTCCTATTGCATAAGCTACTTGAACTTCAAGTTCTCTTGCAACTCCTGCAGCAACAAGATTTTTAGCCACATATCTTGAATAATAAGAAGGGGTTCTATCCACTTTTGTTGGATCTTTACCAGAAAAAGCTCCTCCTCCATGATGCCCCCTTCCTCCATAAGTATCAACTATTATCTTTCTTCCTGTCATCCCACAATCAGCAAGAGGCCCTCCTATAACAAACCTTCCTGTAGTATTAACAAGTATTCTTGTATCAGGTCTTAGATGTTCAGGAAAAATTACTTTTTTAACTACTTCTTCAATTATAGCTTCTCTCAATTCTTTTTGAGTAACAGTCGGATCATGTTGAGCAGCAATAACTATGGTATGAATATCTACAGGTCTTCTATCTTCATATCTTACAGTAACTTGAGTTTTCCCATCAGGTCTTAAAAAGGGCAAAATACCTTTTTTTCTAACTTCTGCAAGTCTCATGGCAAGTTTATGAGCATACCAAATAGGCATAGGCATAAAATCTGGGGTCTCATCACAAGCATATCCAAACATAAGTCCTTGATCTCCAGCTCCTATTTCACCATCTCTCTCTATTCCCATAGCTATATCAGGACTCTGTCTATCTATACTAATAAGGACTGCACAGGTTTGATAATCAAAGCCAAGATCTGAGTGATTATAACCTATTTCTTTTACCACTCCTCTTGCAATAGTAGCATAATCAACACGAGCCTCAGTTGTAATCTCTCCTGCAATAAGAATCATTCCTGTATTAACTAAGGTTTCACAAGCAACCCTTGCATAAGGATCTTTTTCTAAAATAGCATCTAATATAGCATCTGATATTTGGTCTGCCACTTTATCAGGATGCCCTTCTACAACAGATTCAGAAGTAAAAAGAAAGTTTTTGGTGAGCATTTTTCCCCCCGATTTATTTTTTAAAAAAGATTTAAAATTTAATTGCAAAATTTACTATATATTTAAAATAAAGCAACAAGGTAAGCTATTCCCAAAAGGTAGAAAATTTAATAAATAGTGATATTTTTATTAATTTGAGAAAGGCTTATGAAGGGAAGATTTATTAGAAATCTTTTTCTTGATTATTTTGTTAAACTTGGTCATGAGTTAGTTCCAAGCTCATCTCTTATTCCTCATGATGACCCAACCCTTCTCTTTACTAATGCAGGGATGGTTCAGTTTAAAAAAGTTTTCTTAGGAGAAGAGGTAAGACCTTATAAAAGAGCTGTTTCCTGTCAAAAATGTGTGCGTGCAGGTGGAAAACATAACGATTTAGAAAATGTAGGATATACTGCAAGACACCATACTTTTTTTGAAATGCTTGGCAACTTTTCTTTTGGAGATTACTTTAAGGAAGAAGCAATAATCTATGCTTGGGAATTTATCACCAAGATTTTGAATTTTCCTAAGGAGAGACTTTATGTAACTGTTTATGAAAAGGATGAAGAGACAGTTTCTCTCTGGAAAAAAATTGCTGGATTTTCTGAAGAAAGAATTGTAAGATTAGGAGAAAAAGATAATTTCTGGGCAATGGGAGACACTGGTCCTTGTGGTCCCTGTTCAGAAATAGTCTATGATCAAGGAGAAGAATTTGGATGCAAAAAACCTGATTGTACCCCCGGTTGTGATTGTGATAGATTCTTAGAAGTATGGAATCTTGTTTTTATGCAATATGAAAGAGATGAAAAAGGAAATCTTAAACCTTTACCTAAGGGTTGTATAGATACAGGAATGGGACTTGAGAGAGTTACAGCAGTTATACAAGGGGTCTCTTCTAATTATGAGACAGATCTTTTCGCAGGAATTATTTCAAAAATTGAAGAACTCTCGGGAAACTCTTTTAAAGAAAATAAAAACACTGAAATTGCTTTTAGAGTAATAGCTGATCATATAAGAGCAAGTGTTTTTATCCTTGCAGAAGGAATTATGCCTTCTAATGAAGGAAGAGGATATGTGCTAAGAAGAATTATAAGAAGAGCAGAAAGATTTGGTAAGCTTCTTGGTTTAAAAGAACCCTTTCTTTATAAACTTGTTGATCCAATAATTCAAGAATTTGGAGACATTTATCCAGAACTTTTAAAAAATGAAAATACAACTAAAAAGATTCTTAAGGTAGAAGAAGAGAAATTCTTAGAAACCTTAAATCTTGGGCTCGAAATACTTGAAAAAGAAATAGAAAGACTTCAAAAGGAAAATAAAAAAATTATTCCCGGTGAGGTTTTGTTTAAACTTTACGATACCTATGGTTTTCCTTACGATCTTGTAAGAGATCAAGTGTTACCTTTGGGATTTTCCATAGATTTAGCTACCTTTGAAAACTTAAGAGAAAAAGCAAGAGAAGAAAGTAGAAAAACTTGGAAAGGTGCTTTAGAAAGAGCACCTCAATTTATAAAAGACTTGGTTAAAGAAGATTTACAAACTTTATTTGTAGGATACGAAACTTTAGAAACAAAAGCAAAAGTTATAGAGATTAAAAAAGAAAACGATTTTTACTATCTAGTTACTAACTTAACCCCCTTTTACCCTGAAGGCGGTGGTCAGATTTATGATATAGGAAAAGTTATTGGACCTAAGGGCGAAGCCAAAGTCTTAGAAACAGGAAAGGTTTATGAAGTTATCTATCATAAAATTAAAATTATTGAAGGTAAAATTGAAAAGGGTGAAGAAGTTTTGATGAAAGTTGCTAAAGAAAGAAGATTTCACATACAAAGACACCACACCGCGACTCATCTTCTTCATGCAGCTTTAAGAAAAGTTTTAGGTTCTCATATAAGACAAGCTGGCTCACTTGTTGAAGAAGAAAGACTCCGTTTTGATTTTACCCATTTTCAAGCATTAACTCAAAAAGAACTTAAACTCGTAGAAGAATTGGTAAATAGATGGATTTTAGAAAATTACCCTGTTGAAATATCTTGGGTGAAAAAAGAAGAAGCAGAGAAAATGGGAGCAATAGCAATTTTTGAAGAAAAATATGGAGAAATTGTAAGAGTAGTAAAAATAAATGGAATTTCTATGGAACTTTGTGGAGGAACTCATGTTAAAAGGACAGGAGATATAGGACTTTTTAAAATAATATCTGAAGGTAGTGTAGCAGGAGGAATAAGAAGAGTTGAGGCTTTAGCTGGACTTAAAGCTTATGAATGGATTAAAACCTTAGAAGAAAGAATTGAAAATACTGCAAAACTTCTAAAAACAACACCTAAAGATTTAGAGAAGAAGATATCTACTCTTTTTAAAGAAATAGAAGAACTTAAAAAAGAAATTAAAAAGCTTAAAAGTGTAGATATTAAAAAGAGCCTTGAAGAAAAGCTGAAAGAAGTTGAGGAAATAGATGGAGTTAAAATTCTTGTTGCCTCTTTTAAAACTAAAAATATGGCAGAACTTAGAGAAATAGGAGATTATTTTAAAAATAAACTAGGCTCCGGAATAATTTTTCTTATCGGAGAAGAAGAAAAGGAAACACCTCTTGCAGTTTGTATGGTAACTAAGGATTTGGCAAGCAAATATCCAGCTCATAAAATTTTTCAAAAATTAGGAGAATCTTTGGGACTGAAAGGCGGAGGTAAACCTGAACTATCTCAAGGTAGTTTTAAAGAAAAGGTTAACTTAAAAACCATAAAAGCTTTATTAAAAAAGGAATTGCCTAATTTTTAAAAAATGAAATTTTATACTCTTGAATGGATAAAAGAAGTTTTTAAAAGATACCAAGATGAGGAAGGGCCATTCATTATAGAAGATAAAGAAGTAGGTTTTAAACCCAAACATTTTCTTTGGGCTCTTTTACATATTTATAGCAAAAAAGAAATTCCTTTTATAGGAGATACTTTAAATATTAAAGATTTAGAGTTTCTTTTACAACATCAAGAATTTGATTTTATGTATCTTGTTGATCTCTTAAGAAAGGAATTTGCTTTATGGTTTAGAGAAAACATACTTAATAGAGATTTTTCAAAGGAAAGCTATTTTATACTTGCACAAGAATTTTTACTTCTTGAGGAACAATTAAGAAAGCAAATTCAGATTCCTCTTCTTGATAAGATGAAAAAGTTAATCTTTGACTTGGAAGAAATAGTAGAAGAAAAAAAACCTATAGAAGAATTTGAAAAGAAAAAAAATAAATTTTTTAGATTAATAAAATTTTTTAGTATAGTAGAAAAAATTGAAACCACTAAATGTTCTGAATTAGTGGAAAGAGCTAAAAATGTAGTAGAAAAAGCTTATAAACCTTCTGAAAAATTTGGAGTCCTTCCCTCCCTTCCTTCTCAAATAGAATTTAAAAAGGCCTTAAAAGAAGAGTTCAATAAGTTATTTGCACCTCCTCTCTTGACAAGTATTTAGAAAGTTTCTAAAATTGATAAAAAAACTATGAAAAAAAAGAAAGAAAAAAAGAAAAAAGAAAAAGTTTCTAAACCAAGTAAAGAACTTAAAAAAAAGACTAAAGAAATTATAAAAAGGCTTAAAAAAGCTTATCCTGATGCAAAAATTGCACTAAATTTTAAAAATCCCCTTCAGCTTCTTATAGCAACCATACTTTCTGCCCAATGTACAGATGAAAGAGTAAACGAGGTTACAAAAGATCTTTTTAAAAAATATAAAACTGTTAAGGACTTCGCTGAAGCTGATCTTGATGAACTTGCAGAAGATATAAAAAGTACAGGCTTTTATAGACAAAAAGCTCAATATATAAAGGAAGCCTGTAAAATCCTTATAGAAAAATACCATGGAGAAGTTCCAAAAACAATAGAAGAACTCCTTGAACTTCCTGGTGTGGCAAGAAAAACAGCAAACATTGTTCTTGCTAATGCCTATGGAATAGTAGAAGGTATACCTGTTGATACTCATGTGAGAAAAGTTTCTCACCGTCTTGGAATAGTAAGCTCAAAACAACCAGAAAAAATGGAAAAAGAGCTTATGGAAATTATACCCAAAAAAGATTGGTTTATCTTCCCCTATCTTATTCAAGCTCACGGAAGAAAAATCTGTCTCGGTAGAAAACCTAAATGCGAAGAATGTATTTTAAAGGATTTTTGCGATGCTTACCTATCCTCAATTTGATCCTATAATCTTTAATATAGGTCCTTTGGCAGTAAGATGGTATGGGGTAATGTATATAATAAGTTTTTTTTGTTGTCTTTTTTTATGTAGAGTTCAGTTAAAAGAAAAAAATTTAAAAGGGCTTTATCCTTTTCTAGAAAATCTTCTTTTTTATAGTTTTTTAGGGCTTATAATTGGTGCTCGGCTTGGTTTTTGTTTTTTTTATTACCCTGATTACTTTTTAAAAAACCCCTCAGAAATAATTGCTATCTGGAAAGGTGGAATGTCTTTCCATGGAGGATTAATAGGAAGTATTTTAGCGGGTTATATTTATATAAAAAAACATAGACAATCTTTTCTCTGGTGGGCTGATTTAGTAGTGGTTACAGCACCTATTGGACTTTTTTTTGGAAGAATAGGAAACTTTATAAATGGAGAATTGTATGGAAAATCAAGTAGCCTTCCTTGGGCTATGATTTTTCCAGAAGGGGGACCTACCCCCAGACATCCTGTTCAGCTTTACGAAAGCTTAGTTACTGGTCTTTTTTTATTTTTATTTATGTGGAGTTTAAGAAAAAAAGATTGGCTTTACGGTACAAAATTAGCTATTTTTTTAATTTTTTATGGATTTCTAAGATTCTTCTTTGAATTTTTAAGAGAACCTGCTCAAAGCTTTAATTTATTTTTAGGCTGGATGACCATGGGACAATTCTTATGTTTAATAATGATTATTTCAGGAATTCTTCTTTTATCTCTCCTTAGGAAAAATCTGATCCAAAAGTATTTCTAATTCTTCAGCAATTTCTTTGGCTAAAATAAAGTATTTTTTAAATTCTTCTTCAGCTCTTTCTAAATTAAAAGCTTTGGCTAAATTTTTACAATTTTTACATAAAAGGTTTCTGAATTTTTTCCCTAGGGGATTTTCAAATTGGATTTTGGCATAAAGATTGAGATCCTGTTTAGCTAGATGCTTTAAAATGTGAAGTTGTCTTAAAAAATTGGGAGTTGAAAGATAAACTACATCTTTTAAATTAAATCCAGAATCTTTAATCGTTTTAGCAAGAAGTATAAGCCAAAAATGATTTACTACCTGGACAAGAGCCATAATTTCATCATGCCTTTTAGGAGAAATCTTTACTAGATTCAAGCCTTCACTTATCATCAGATTTTTAAACCATTTAACAATTTCTTTACCTCTTACTGGATAAAAAGCTATAGTCTTTCCTTTTAAGTCTCTTTCGTAAGGACCAAAAAGGGGATGAGTAGCTAAAATTTCTCCTCTTTTTAAAAACTTTTTCATTATTTTAACAGGTTCCTTTTTGAGAGAGCAAATATCAATTATCCAGTGATCTTCTTTAACAAAGGAAGAAATTTCTTTAACTATTTTAGAAAAAATTTCTATGGGAACAGAAATTAAAATAATTTTATTTCTTTTAACAAGTTCAGTATTTGTAAGACTTGTATTAACATCTGAAACCTCTACAAAATAACCTTTTTTTTCAAAAAAATTTTTAAAAAAATTCCCCATTTTCCCTTTCCCACCAATAATCCCGATTCTAAAGTTTTCATCCATTCAATCCCTCCTCTAAACTATTTTAAGCTATTTCAGAAAGTTTTAGTCTTTCTTCCCACCTTCTCATAAGTTCTTCCTTTAAAATAAGATAATTTTTAAGCTCTGGATCTTTTTCTATAAGTTTAAAGGCCTCCTCTCTTGCTTGAAGAAGTATTGGATAATCTTTAACTATATCAGCTCCTCTAAATTCTAAATAACCAGATTGTTTTGTCCCAAGAAATTCTCCAGGTCCTCTTAATTTTAAATCTTCTTCTGCAATTCTAAACCCATCGTTAGTTTTACACAAAATTTGAAGTCTCTGATAAGCTTCACTCTCAATAGAGATTCTATAGGCTATCAAAAAACAATAAGATTGTATCTCACTTCTTCCTACTCTTCCCCTTAATTGATGAAGCTGAGAAAGTCCAAATCTTTCTGCATGCTCAATAATCATTACTGTTGCATTAGGAACATCAACTCCTACTTCAACAACTGTGGTAGAAACAAGAATATCAATCTCTTTTCTTTTAAAGGCATGCATTATTTTTTCTTTTTCGTAAGAGCTCATTTTACCATGCAGTATTCCTACTTTATATTCTGGAAAAACTTCTTTTTGAAGGTATTCTCCGTAAGTAGTTACTGCCTTCAAATCTATTTTTTCAGACTCTTCAATGAGCGGAAGAATAACATAAGCCTGGTGTCCCTTTTGGAGAATTTCTTTAGCCCTTTTATAAGCTTTGTTTTTGTTATATTCATGATAAAGCTCAGTAATAATTGGCTTTCTTCCCTTTGGCATTTCATCAATAATAGACAAATCAAGGTCTCCATATATGGTAAGAGCAAGAGTTCTTGGAATAGGAGTTGCTGTCATAACTAAAGTATCTGGAATTATTCCTTTTGCTTTTTCTCTTAGAGCAGCTCTTTGCAAAACTCCAAAACGATGTTGCTCATCAATTATAACAAGTCCTAATTTTTTAATTTCTACTCTTTCCTGAAAAAGCGCATGAGTTCCTATTACAAAATTTATATAACCTGTAGAAAGACCATGATAAATTTCTCTTTTTTTTGCAGGTGAAATTCCACCTGTAAGCAAAGATGTAGAAATTCCCATTAATTGAGCATATTGACGAAAGTTGTAATAATGTTGTTCTGCTAAAACCTCAGTGGGAGCCATAAAGGCTACCTGATAACCGTTATCTATAGCAATTAAAGCAGAAATAAAAGCAACGACAGTTTTACCACATCCCACATCTCCCTGTAAAAGTCTGTTCATGGGAATTTCTTTTGCCATGTCCTTTTTTATTTCCTCTATCACTCTTTTTTGAGCATCAGTTAACTCAAAGGGTAATTTTTTTATAAACTCTCCAACTAACTTACTTTCTGTATTAAATTTTATACCCCTTTCTTTTTTTATTCTCCCTTTTCTTAGACCTAAAGCCAATTCTAAAAAGAAAAACTCATCAAAAGAAAGACTTTTGTGATAAATGCTTTCTCCTCTTTTTAATGAAAGTATATCTTCTTTCGGCTCTGGAAAATGTAAATTTTTAATGGCTACATTTAAAGGAACAAAACCTCTTTTTTTCAAAATTTCTAAAGGAATAGAACTTTCTAAATAATCTCCATATTCTTCTACTGCATTTTTTATGATTTTCCTAAAATATTTTTCTGAGACCCCCTCTATAGAAGAATAAACAGGAACAATATGTCCTATTTCTATAGACAATCTTTCTTCATCCCCTTCTTCAATAAGCTCTGGATGTATTATTTCTAAGTCCTTTCCAAAACGAGAAATTTCTCCGATGGCAAAAATACTTTTCCCAGGTGCTAAAAGGTTTCTCCAAACCTTTTCATTAAAATTAAACCATTTTAAGATTAAAAAACCTGTTCCGTCAGTAATCTGAGCATAAAATATTTTTCTTTTATAAAGATAAGATGTCCCACTTCTGAGAATTTCTCCAAACACTACAGCTCTTTGTCCTTCTCTAAGATCTCCTATAGGAACAACTTTTCTTCTATCTTCATAATCTCTTGGAAGAAAATAAAGAAAATCTTCCAAAGTATGAATATCTTTTTTGGCAAGCTTTTTAGCAATACCAGAACCTATTCCTTTTAAAAATTGAACAGGCTGCTTAAGAATTTCTTTATACCTTAAATAAGTTTCAAGAGAGATTTCCTTTTTTGGTATTTCCCAAGTGGAAAAATTTGTTTTTTTAGATAATTCTGAATCGATTATCTCTTTTTTTTCTTGAAAACAATTTAAAGATTTAAGAAGTTCAAGTATCTTAATTATTTTTTCTTTTTTTTCTTCTAAGGAGCTTTCCTCTAAACCTATACAAAATTTTAAAAGTTTTTCTTTAATATGATTTATATCAGAAGGAGCATTATTTATAAGATTTATTAGAGCTTTTTCAAGTCCTTTGATTTTCGGTAAGTTTGCAAAATTATTTTTTGAAACAAATTCAAGAGGTCTTAAAATTTTAAAAATCCAATTTTCAATAGAGGTGTTTATATTTTTTTTCATTTTTTTAAATACTTATATGGACTTATTATAGAATCTCCAAAAGTTTCTTCAAAAATTTTTTTAAGTAAATAAGCTTTTTCTAAATTCCCGTGTTTTAATGCACCTTTATAAAAAATTTCAAACTTTCTTTTTGTCTCTGCATAAAGCATAATTTTTTGTTCTAATTTTAAATCCTTTTGGTAGTTCTTAAAGAGCTTTATAAGAGCAAGAGTTCTATAGTAATCAAGCCCCTTTATAGCTGATAATTGGTCAGATCTTCCTCCACTTTTAATAACTAAATATTCTTTAATAAGCCCAACTGGCATTTTTAAAGCTACTCTCAGCCAGAACTCATAATCTTCACAAACTGGAAAATCTTCATCAAAGAGCCCTACCTCGTTAAATACTTCTCTTTTTATTAAAGCCGTAGAAATCGAGACTACACAAAGCTTTATAGCTTTATCAAAAAACCAACCCTCTGCTTTTTGATGAATTTTTTTAGGATTTATTTTCCTTTCTCCTTTATACCAAATCTCTTCTGTCTGAACAATTTTATATTCTGGATATCTTTCTAAAAATTTAAGTTGTTTTTCTAATTTTGTTTCAACAAAAACATCATCACTATCAAGAAAAGCAATAAAATTTCCTTTAGATTTTAATATTCCTGTATTTCTTGCTCTTGCTACTCCTTGATTAGGCTTTCTTACATACTTAACTGGATATTTACTGATCAAACAAGGGGTGGAATCTGTTGAGCCATCATCTACTACTATAATTTCTAAATCTTTAAAGGTTTGATTTAAAACACTTTCTATAGCTTTAGGTAGAATATATGCTCTGTTATAAGTAGGAATAATAACAGATATTAAAGGCTTTTTCATTATTTATTTATTTTATACTCTTCTATTAACTCTGTGTAGTCACCAAACCAGTTAAGCTAACGGAAAAAACTTTCAAAAATCTGTAAAAATTAAAATTCACTTTTAAAATAGATTAGATAATTTTTATCACATACCAATGAAGAGGTTAAAGCTTATAATAATAATTAATAGAGAGAAAAAATTGAAACCTAGGGAGGGCCAGTGAAAAAGCTATTTATAGTGCTATTTTTTATAGTCTTTCTTTTAAATATTCCTGCCCTTGCAAAGGAAGCACAAAAAGATTTAGATATATTTTACATTTCAGGAAAAATCTTTGACCCTCACAAAGAGCCTATAAAAGATGCAGAACTGAAAGTACTTGTTGATGGAAAGCTTCATAAATTAATAACAGAGCATAAAGAAATGGATAAAACATTTACTTCCTCTCACGGAACCTTTCAGATTGTGTTTCATCTTCCAAAAGGTGTAATTAAAAATGCTAAAATTCAGCTTGAAATTGTAAAAAGCTCCTATAAAAGAACATTTATTGATATTAAAAAGGAGGATTTTGCAACCAAAGGAAATCAATTTTATTTAACAAAAAACATAATGCTTGAAAGAAAGCTTGGACCTGCCTTCTGGATTGCGGGAGCAGTTTTTCTTCTTGCCTATATTCTTATGTCCTTTGAGTTACTTCATAGAACAGTTGCAGCTCTGATAGGTGCAGCAACAATGCTCATTTTAACTTATACACTTGGGACCTTCAATCCTGAGTTTCACATCATTTCCTTTGAAAGAGCCATTGAAGCAATTGACATGAACGTTATTTTTCTTCTCTTAGGAATGATGATAATAATTGGGATTCTCAAAAATACAGGAATTTTCCAGTGGTGTGCCTATATATCCTATAAAATTTCAAAAGGAAATGTTATGGCTCTTACAATAATTTCTTGCTTCTTTATAGCTATTACTTCTGCCTTTCTTGATAATGTAACTACAATGCTTCTTTATACACCTGTCTTAATAGAAATTGCTATAGCTTTAAAGATTAATCCCTTAAGTTTGCTTATTCCCGGTATAATGGCATCAAATGCTGGTGGAACTGCAACCCTCATTGGTGATCCCCCAAATATAATGATTGGCTCATTCACAGGTCTTACTTTTATGCAATTTGTCTATGCCCTTACACCTGTTGTTCTTATCTGTATGATGGCTTTGGTTATATATAATAAGTTTTTTTACTCAAAGGAATATCAAAAAGGGAAGGTAGATGATATAGATGCTTTTATAAACTATTTAAAAGAGGAATACAAAATTACAGATAAAACTCTTCTTACATACGGACTTTTTGTTATGGCAATTGTTATTTTATTTTTTATAACCCACGGAATCTGGCATATGGAAGTATGTATTCCTGCTTTATTTGGTGCGGCACTTCTTTTTACCTATGCAATTTTAACTAAAAAAGTAAAATTGCTTGAGTTAATTGAGAAAGAAATCGAGTGGACAACACTTTTATTCTTTATTTTTCTTTTTATACTTGTTGGTGCTGTAGAAGAAGTTGGTTTACTTGCAGTTATTGCAGATTGGGTCCATAAGCTTTCAGCTGGAAATTTAACTATTGCCATATGTTTAATTTTATGGGTTTCAGCTATAATGAGTGCTTTTGTAGATAACATCCCATTTACTGCCACAATGTTACCAATTGTTGCCTATCTTACAAGGGTAATCCCAGGTGCTGAAAGTAATGTTCTCTGGTGGGCACTTGCTTTAGGAGCCTGTTTAGGAGGAAATGGAACAATGATTGGTGCTTCTGCTAATGTAGTAACAATAGGAATTGCAGAAAGCGTAGGATATAGAATTACCTTCTTTGGATTTATGAAGTATGCTTTTATCTATATGTTAATAACTATTATAATTTGTAATATATGGCTTTTACTTTTCTATTAAAATAAGGAGGAAAAGAATGGTTAAATGCCCTTTTAATAAAGTTTTGTTACCAGTTGATGAAAGTAAAAACTCATTAAGAGCAGTTAAATTTGCTGGAGTATTACTTAGAGGAATTGAATCTTCAAACATTACTCTTCTTTATGTAATGGCAGGTGGATATTTAAGTGAACATATGAAAAATATTGATTTTAGGGCAGAACTTATAAAAAGTTCAGAAATTTTTAAAAGAATTAGAGAAAAAAATATTGAAGAAAATATAATGCCCTTTTTATTAGATTATGAAAAAATATTAAAAGATGTAGGGTTTAATGGCTTAATAGAAAAAAGAATTGAAGAGGGAGATCCAGGAAATAAAATAATTGAAATCGTTTCTAAAGAAAGTTTTCAGACAGTAATGCTTGCAAGAAGAGGGATGTCAGAGCTAAAAGGCTTTTTCCTCGGAAGTGTATCAAGCAAAGTTTTACATGGATTGATAAATTACAATATTTATCTTGTTGGAGAAAAAGTTTCAGAGGTAAATCCTGCTTCAGATATTTTACTTCCTGTAGATGGTTCAGAATATTCAACGAAAGCAGTGGAACACGCTGTATGCCTAGCAAAAGTTATTAAAGGCATAAATAAGATTACTATTTTAAGAGTTATTAATATTTCTTTTTATCTTGAAAGAGTAAGAGAAGGAATAGATCCTGAAGAAGAAGCAAAAGAAATTCTTTATAAAGCTAAAAAGAGATTTTTAGATGAAGAAGTTAATGAGGATTTAATTGAAACAAAAATTTCCGTTGGTTTTCCAAAAGAGGAGATTATAAAAGAAATAAAAGAAGGTAATTATAACCTTGTAATCATGGGAAGAAAAGGACGTTCAGCACTTAAAGACCTAGTTCTTGGTGGTGTAAGTTCAACAGTTATAAACAAATGTTTTGAACCAACAATAGCTATAATAAATCTTTGATTAAACCCACGAAATAAGCTATTTTTTCTTGATTTTTTATTAAAAATCTAATATTATTTAAAATTAATATGGATGAGCTTAAAATCAAAAAAAAGCTCATAATTATTTCAGTTTTAATTTTAGGAGTTATAACTTTTGGAACATCAGGATATATGATAATTGAGGATCTTAATTTTTTAGATGCTCTTTATATGACGATAATTACTGTAGCTACTGTGGGTTTTAGAGAGGTAAAAGAACTAAGTGAAACTGGAAAATTTTTTACTATAATACTTATTTTTAGTGGTTTTGGTGTCTTTGCTTATGCTATGACAACTGGTGCAAAAATATTAATAGAAGGTGAAATAAAGGAGGTGTTTAAAAAAAGAAAAATGAAAAAAGAAATTGATGCCTTAAACAACCATTACATTGTATGTGGATATGGAAGAATGGGGAAAATACTTTGTAAAGAATTCAAAGCTAGTAATGTAGATTTTGTAGTAATTGAAAAATTTGAAGAAAATTTAAAAGATGAAGAAGGTCTTCTTTATATCATAGGTGATGCAACAAAAGATGAAATTCTTAGGGAAGCGGGAATTAAAAGAGCAAAGGGAATAATTTCTCTTTTACCTTCTGATGCAGAAAATCTTTATGTAGTTGTCAGTGCAAGATTTTTAAATCCAGAAATATTTATAGTTGCTCGTGCAACAGATGAAGAAGCAAGAATTAAATTAAAAATGGCTGGTGCAAACAAAGCTATATGTCCTTATTATATAGGGGGTTTAAGAATTGCTCAATCTGTTCTTAGACCAAATGTAATAGATTTTTTAGAGTTTGCTACAGGTTCAGAATTTAAAGACATTCAGATTGAAGAAATTTTAGTCTCAAGAGATTCTAAACTCGTAAGAAAAACTTTAAAAGATGCAAAAATTGGTGAAAAATTAAAAGTTATAATAATAGGTATTAAAAGAGCTGATGGAAAAATAGAATTTAACCCCTCTGCCGATACTATTATAAAAGCTGAAGACATAATTATTGGAATAGGCTCTTCTGAGAGTTTAACCCTTCTTTCTCAAATTGCAAAAGGTGAAAAAGAAATAAATTAGAGGTTATATTATGAAAAAGATTTTTATTACAGGTGGAACAGGTTTTATAGGAAGTCATTTGATTTCTAATCTTTTAAAAGAAAATTTTGAAGTGTATGTACTGGTAAGAAATAAAGAAAAAGCCAAAAAAATTCCTTCTACTTGTAAAGTTGTTTTTGGAGATCCAACAAAAAAAGGAGATTGGCAGATTCAATTAAATGAAGCTGATATAGTAATTAATCTTGCTGGACAAAATATATTTTCCAGATGGAATGAAAAATATAAAAAACTAATTTTAGAAAGTAGAGTAAAATCTACAGAAAACATAGTTTCTTCTCTAAAAAACGGGGCTTTCCTTGTTAATGCCTCAGCTATTGGATATTATGGAGATAAGGGAGAAACTTTAGTCACAGAAGATAGTTCCCCTGGGGATGATTTCTTGGCGAAAGTCTGTATAGAATGGGAAAAAAGCGCCTTAAAAGCTAAAGAAAAAGAAGGAAAAGTAATTATTACCAGATTTGGTATTGTCCTTGGAAAAGGAGGGATGCTCTCTAAAATTTTACCCCTCTTTAAGTGGGGAGTTGGAGGAACTCTTGGAAAAGGTAATCAATGGTTTTCTTGGATACATATAGATGATCTTGTATCTGCTATTTTGTTTCTTATCAAAAACGAAAAAGAAGGAATATATAATTTTGTTTCTCCAAAACCTATAACCAATAAAGAATTTACTAAAACCTTAGGAACTATACTAAAAAGACCCACTTTCTTTAATGTCCCTATCTTTGTTATGAAACTTTTATTTGGAGAGGTAGCAGATGTTATAACTTCAAGCGTTAAAGCTTATCCCAAAAACCTTTTAGAGGTAGGCTTTAACTTTAAATTTGAAAACATAAAAGATGCTTTAGAGAATTTAATTAGAGAAAATATATGAAAATTAATAAGTTTAAAAATTTTGTTTTTCTTTTTTTAATTTTAATTTTTTTAAATTCTTGTTCTCCGTTAAAATCATCTTCTTATGAATTCAAAGAAAGAACAATCGAGAAAATAAAGGTTTTATTAAGTAATATCCCTTATATTAAAAGATATATTACTCTTTACCCAGCTCCAAAGGAACTTTATTATGAAACAGAAAAACTGATAAGTGAACTTAAAATCTATAAGGCCAATGAGTTTTTCAAAGATGAATATGAAAAAGTTTTAAATGCTTGGGAAAAGGCAAAGGAACTCTATCAAGGTAAATATTATAAAACTGCAGAAAAAGAATTGAAAAAGGTTAATTCCATGGCAAAGGAACTTCTGGAAAAAGTTAAAGCTTATAAAGAAAGTTTAAGAAATTCAGCTTTAAAAAGATATAAAAGAATGGAAGAGATGGCAGAAGAAGTTCTTAGAAATACAAAATCTGAAGAAAAAAAATTAAAAATAAAACTTTATTTATGGAAATTAAGAAATCTTATAGATTTGGAAAATTATAGTGAATTTGAAAAGGAATTACAAAATCCTCCCTTTTAACCAGTTTGACAAAAATTTTTTCTGGATTTTTGTTTCTTCAGGAGCACTAATAGGATTTTTACCTCCTTGTCCAGGAACTTTTGGTTCCTTAGAAGGTTTAATTATTTTCTGGTTTTTAAAAAAGAATTCTCTGATTTCTCAGTTATTGCTAACCCTAGGAATTATTGTTATTGGGATAATAAGTTCTGATTGGGTTTCTAAATTTTTAAAAGACAAAGACCCTGATTTTGTGGTAATAGACGAGGTTGCAGGAATGTGGATAAGTGTAATAGGTAAAAATACTTTAATTGAGTTTATGTTTGCTTTTATTATTTTTAGAATTGTAGATATTAAAAAACCTTATTTCTTAAAAAGATTTGAAAACCTTCCTTATGGATGGGGAATTATGATTGATGATATAATAGCAGGAATTTTAACTAATTTTTTTGTAACCTTTCTTATATATATTGCCAAATATCCAACTCTAATTTAAGATTTATTTTTAGAATGATTGGAGCTTTAATTTTTATTGGGGATGAACTTATCTCTGGTGCTATTGATAATACCAATAGTGTTTTAGCAGGAAGAATGTTAATCTCTTATGGATTTGAAATTGGCGAAATTGTTACTTTGCCAGATAAAATTGAAATTATCTCCAAATGCCTAAAAAATCTTATTAAAAAATACCAGTTTCTAATAATTTGTGGTGGACTTGGACCCACTGATGATGATTTAACCAATTTAGCTGTAGCAAAGGCTTTTAACTTAGAATTAAAAGAAAATAAAGACATACTTTTTGCTATTTATTCAGCCAAAGAATATAAGGGTTCTCAAGAAATAGCTAAAAAGATGGCTTTACTTCCAGAAAGTGCAATCCCTTTATCAAAAAATTTTTCTTCAGCAGGATATCTTTTAAAAATAAAAAATAAACCCCTTTTTTTCTTGCCAGGTGTTCCTCATCAATTTGAAAATCTTCTTCAAACAGAAGTTATTCCAAAACTTTTAGAATTATTTTTTGGAACAGAAAAAAGAATTATCAAAACCCTTAGATTTTTTGATCTTAATGAAACTGATCTTAATCTGGTTATAAATAGCTTCCCAGAAAATCTTCTTTCTCCTCTCAAAATAGGCTATTATCCAGTATTCCCGGAACTTAAATTGATTTTACAAGGAAAAAAGAAAAAGGATTTAGAAGTTTTTATAAATAAATTAAAAGAAACTTTCTTGCCTCATCTGGTAAGTGAAAAAGATGAAAGTTTACCTCAAGTAATAGGAGAACTTCTAAAAAAAAGAGGAGAAAAACTTGCTACTGCTGAGTCTTGCACAGGTGGAATGCTTGCTTCAATAATTACTTCTATTTCTGGAAGTTCTCTTTATTTTGATAGAGGTTTCATTACTTATAGTCCTGAAAGTAAAACAGAACTTTTAGGAGTAAAAAAGAAAACTATAGAAAAATTTGATGTGGTAAGTTATGAAGTCGCTATGGAAATGGCAGAAGGAGTAAGGAAAAAAACAAAAGCTGATTACGCTTTAAGTATAACAGGTTTTGCTGGTCCAACTGGAGGAACACCTGAAAATCCTGTAGGAACAGTTTATATAGGATTTTCTTATAAAAACAAAATAAAAGCTTTTAGATTTAGCCTCTCAGGAGATAGAAATCAGATACAGCTTTTGGCAAGTTATACATCCCTTGACATTTTGAGGAGGTACCTTCTTTATGGTGAGAGCTTTTTTAGCTATAGATTTACCACAGGAATTAAAGAAAGAACTTTTTAATTTAAGCAAATTTCTCAACTATGAAGGTTTAAAATTAAAATGGGTAGAAGAAGAAAATTTACACCTTACTCTCCGTTTTTTTGGAAATATTTCAGAAAATTTAGTAGAAAAAATTTATGAAAAATGTAAGGAAGTTTGTAAAGAGATAGAGCCTTTTGAGCTTAAAATTGGTCTTGCTTCTTATTTTCCTTTAAAAGGTACCCCAAGAGTAATATGGATTGGGATAGATTCAGTTTCTAATAACCTTCTTAAACTTGATTATTTATTAAAAAGAGCTTTAAAACCTTTAAAATTAAAAGAAGAGAGAGAAGAATTCCATCCTCATGTAACTTTACTCCGAGTTAAAGAAAAAACAGATCCTGTAGCTCTAAAAAAATTTTTTGAAGAACTTAAAAGGGCTTCTGAAAAATTAAAAGGAAGGTCCTTTTTTGTAAGAGAGATCATAATCTTTAAAAGTGAACTTTTTCCATCTGGTCCCAAATATACACCTTTAAAAATTATACCTTTAGGAGAAAAAAAGAGTCTCAGTGAAAATTAAAATTTTCTTATTAATTATTTTAGTTGCCCTTTTTCTTATCTCCTCTTTTGCAACTGAAAAATCAAATTTATCAAAAGATATCCCTGATTATGGAGATGCTTTAATTATAGGCTCTATAGCTGATGCAAGTATTCTTATCCCAATGATAGCAACTGATGTAATGAGTCATGAAGTTGCAGGACGCATTTTTTTAGGTGTAGTAAAGTATGCACCAGATCTTAAAATAATAGGTGAACTTGCTGAAAAATTTAAAATATCTCCTGATCAAAAAACTATAACTTTTTATTTAAAAAAGGGAGTTAAGTGGGTAGACGGAGTTGAAGTAACTGCAGAGGATGTCTATTTTGGCTTTCAACTTATTACCTCCTCTGAAATACCCTCTCCTTATGCAAGTGATTTTCTAGAAGTAAAAGAATTTAAAATTATTGATCCCTACACCTTCAAAGTAACTTATAAAAGACCCTTTGCTTTAGCTTTACCTTCTTGGGGGAATTTAGTTGTTTTACCTAAGCATATTCTTGAGGGGAAAAGCGTAGATTATTTAAAGAATATTTTTGGAAGAAATCCTGTTGGAAATGGTCCTTTTAAATTGGAAAGATGGAAAACCCAACAAGAAATACTTTTAAAATATAATCCTCTTTATTATGAAGGAAGACCCTATTTAAACTATTTAATTTATAGAATAATTCCTGATCCTTCAACACTATTTATGGAATTAAAATCTGGTGGTATTGATTGGATTTCTCTTACTCCCTTACAATATTTAAAACTTCAAAAAGAAAGTAAATTAAAAAGCGAATTTAACATTTATAAGTATTCTTCTTTCTCCTTTACTTACATTGGTTATAATTTAAAACATCCATTTTTTAAAGATAAAAAGGTGAGAAAAGCACTTTGCTATGCGATAAATAAAAAAGAGATAGTAAAGGGTGCTCTTTTAGGTCAGGGGATACCTGCATATGGACCTTATAAACCTGATACCTGGTTTTATAATAAAAATATTGAAAGTTCTTGTCCTTACAATCCTCAAAAAGCTCTTGAATTATTAAAATCAGCTGGTTTTACCAAAGGGAAAAGGGGGATTTTAGAAAAAGAAGGGAAACCTTTTGAATTTACTATTCTTATAAATCAAGGAAACCTTGCAAGACTTCTCGCAGCTCAAACTATTCAGAGACAACTTTCTCAGATAGGAATAAAGGTAAATATAAGGGTAATGGAATGGACTACCCTTATTCACCAGTTTATAGATACAAGAAGATTTGAGGCAGTAATTTTAGGATGGGCAACTGGTCCTGATCCTGATCTTTATGATATTTTTCACTGTTCCAAAACAAAACCCCCGGGATTAAATTTTATAAACTACTGCAACCCCAAACTTGATAAACTCTTAGAAGAAGGAAGATATACTTTAAATACAGAGAAAAGAAAAAAAATTTATTATCAGATACAAGAAATTTTAGCAGAGGATCAGCCATACACTTTTTTGTACATACCTATGAGTTTAGAAGCCATTCACAAAAGATTTAAAGGAATTAAAGTTTCTCCTATAGGGATTGGATATAATATAGAAAAATGGTGGGTTCCTAAAAATATGCAAAAATATTTAATACCTTAAACTACCTTTTTCCTGCTTCAGAAGTGGTAGAAATTAAAATAATTTTAATTTAAGAGGAGTTATTAAAAAATGAAAATTACTATAGTAGGTGGAGGAAGTTGGGGAACAGCTCTTGCTAAAATTTTAGGAGAAAAAAAATTGGAAGTCTCTATTTTGGTAAGAAGAGAAGCAGTTTATGAAGCTATAAATAAAGAAAAGGAAAATCCATTTTATTTACCTAGTGTCAAATTATCTGAAAGAGTTAAAGCTGAACTAGAACCAAAAAAGGCTTTTAAAGACTCTCAAGTAATATTTTGGACTATCCCCTCCTTTGCTTTAAAAGAAAATTTAGAAAATCTGAAAACTTACGCAATTAAAATCTCTTACCATCTCTCTGGCATAAAAGGCATAGATTGGGAAACCAAAAAAACACCTTTTAGTATCTTAAAAGAAACTTTACCTAAAGATTGTAAGATTTTTATTTTAGGAGGTCCTTCTTTTGCTAAAGAAGTAGCCTTGGGGCTACCTACAGCTGTGGTGCTGGCAGGAGAAAAAGAGGAAGACACTCAAAAAATGCAAGAACTTTTAGCTATGCCCTATTTTAGAGTTTATAGAAGCGACGATCCTGTAGGAGTAGAAATAGCAGGTGCTTTAAAAAATGTTATAGCTATTGCTTCAGGAATAAGTGATGGATTAGAACTAGGACTTAATGCCAGAGCAAGTCTTATAACCAGGGGGCTCATAGAAATAATTCGCTTAGGCTTAAAGCTTGGGGGGAAACTTCATACTTTTTATGGTCTTGCAGGAGTTGGCGATCTTGTTTTAACTTGCACAGGAGCTCTTTCAAGAAATTATCAAGTAGGTTATAGACTTGGGAAAGGAGAAAAGCTTGAAAAAATCTTGATAGATCTTAGACAGGTTGCAGAAGGAGTTAAAACTACAAAAGTAGTTAAAGAACTAGCTAAAAAATTTGAAATTGAGCTTCCTATTTGTGAAGAAGTTTATCGAGTATTATATGAAAATGAAAACCCAAAAATATCCTTAAATCGCCTTTTATCTCGAACCCTCAAAAAAGAATTTGAAAATCTATAACTACTAAAAACAGTGTAAAATTATTTTTTATGAATCTAAAACTTCTTATACATATTCCAGATTCCAAAAGATTTGAGGCTGGCTTAAAAATGGCTTAAAAATTTTATTTTAGCAATAAAAGATAAGATAATTATCTGTAAGAATTTTAATTAATTTTGAAGGTATTATTGTGTTAAATAAATTTAAAAAATTTTTACCTCTTTATTAAGAACTTATAAGTTTAGGAGGTGAAGTTTACTTTTGTGAAAATGCCTTAAAAGTTTTCAATATTCCTTTTGAAAAAATTCCACAAAATGGAAAAACTGTTCCAGCAGGAATTGTATCACTTGTTGAATGGTAAAATGAAGCTTATTGCTATGTAAGGGCTTAATTTTTATTTTTCAACAAAAATTTTCACTTCTCCTTCTTTTTTAATTATATTCACAACTACATCATTTCCATATCTTTTAAGATAAAGATCTACTTTACCATTTTTTAATGTGAGATCTTTTATCCATAATTCTTCAAGAAATTGTGGAAGCATGGGGTATTTAAAAATTATTTCATTTTTCTCAAAAGAAAGTCCAAGACATCCTTGAAGAATTAAAAATACAGCTCCAGCAGACCAAGCTTGTGGATAACAAGCAACTGGATAATGAGTTGGTCCTTCATTAGGTCTTCTTTCAAATCCACAAAAGAGTTCCGGAATTCTGTGAAGTTTAAAAAAGGTACTAGCTTCAAAAAGAGCTTTTAATATTTTTATAGCTTCTTCTTTAAATCTATATAAAGAAAGACCAAAAGCAATAAGTGCATTATCATGGGGCCAAACAGAACCATTATGATAAGATAAAGGATTATAACGAACCTCTAAAGAAGATAAGGTTCTTATCCCCCATCCAGAAAAAAAGTGTTTTTCAAAAAATAAAGAAGCAAGTATACGAGCTTTAGAAGGAGTAATAGCCTTGCTAAAAAGTAAATGCCCCGCATTACTTGTTCTTACTTTGCATTGTCTTTTGTCTCCATCTAAAGCCAAAACATAACAGTTAATTTCATCACACCAAAATTTTTCTTCAATTAACTCTTTTATTTCTTCTGCAGATTTTTCCCATTTTGAGGCTAATTCTTTTTCTCCAAGGATCCTTGCTAATTTAGAAGCTTCTTTTTTTGCTTTATAAACATATCCCTGAACTTCAACCAAAGCTATAGGTGGTTTAACTAATGTACCATCTTCATAAAAAATGCTATCTTCAGAGTCTTTCCATCCTTTATTAATTAACCCCTTTTTAGAGGGAAAATATTCTACAAATCCATCTCCATCTACATCTCCGTAATTATCTATCCAAGAAATTGCTAATACTATATTTTCCCAAATACTTTTGATAAAATCTATATCTCCTGTCCTTTCAAAATATTTACTGGCTAAGATCACAAAAAGAGGGGTTGCATCAACACTTCCATAATACTTAGAATAAGGAATTTCCCCAGTTCTTGCCATTTCTCCTTTTCTTATTTCATGAATAATTTTACCTGGTTCTGCATCTTGTTCAGGATTAAACTCCTTAGCTTGATGATGAGCTAAAAATGCCAGAGTTCCTTTAGCAATAGAAGGATTTATCCATAAACACTCTAAAGCTGTAATAATACCATCTCTTCCGAAAACAGTATTAAACCATGGAATACCTGCATAAGGATAAACCCCATATTCTGTAAAAGTAGTAAGCATTACTATATCAGCCCACGATCTTTTAAGCCATTGATTAAATTGTTCATTAGATGTATAAATCTTACAACTTTTATTTTCCCAATCCTTTACACGCCTTTTTATATAATAAAGCGCCTTTTTATAAGAACATTTTGTTAAATTTTGTTTTTCTATTAAACATTTAACGGTTAAATAGAGAGTGTAACTCTCTTTTGGATTTAATTTAATTTTATAAGTTGCTTTAGTAGAAAATATATTTTCAGGAAAGGGATTAAAAGAAACAATTGTTTCTCTTATAATATTATCAAGTCCTTCATAAATAAACTTTATTTTATCTTTTTTTTCTACTTCTACAGGAAAAAACTTTCCTTTCCTCTCTCTTTTATAACCTCTAACTTCAAATATATCTGCAAAATCATTATTAAAATAAAAATTTAATTCTAATTCTACAGGAAGAAGAAAAAAATTTTTAAGATAAATTTTTTCATAACAACAATTTTCATACAAAAATTTGGATCTTAGAATATGAATATTACCTTCAGGAATTATAATTTCCCCATTTTTTATGATATCTGGGTTTGTTAAATCTACCGTTAAAAGGGAATTATCCTCTTTAACTGCCGAACTTAAAAGAATTGGATTTTTATCAAAGAGATAAAATTTCCAGTAAGAGAGAAATCGAGTACCCTCATAATAGATCCCTTCCTCATTATTTTTGCCGATGTCTATATTTCCGTAAAGATCAAAAATTGCAAAACCTTCTTCATGTTTTAAGGTATAGCTTTCTATAAAAAAATTTTCTTTCATTTAGGAATTATACAGCTTTAAGTAAAATTTCTTTTTTAGCAATTCTTTGGTAAATATGAAGATATTCTTCAGCCATTCTTCTTGCTGTAAATCTTTCTTCAAATTCCCTTCTACAATCATATCTATTAAGATCAGCTACCTTATCAAGGGCATAAACTGCTGAATCTATGCTATCTACAATGAAACCTGTTTTGCCATCTTTTATAATTTCTGGTACAGATCCACAATTCCAAGCAACAACCGGAGTTCCACAAGCAAAAGATTCTATCATAACTAATCCAAAAGGTTCTGGCCAATCTATAGGAAATACTAAAGCATAAGCATTACCTAAAAATTCATTTTTTTCTTTTTCTCCAATTTCTCCAATAAATTCTACCCAAGGATTTTTGAGCATGGGTTTAATTACTTCCTTAAAATAAACCTCATCAGCTTTATCAACTTTGGCTACAATTTTTAATTCCATACCAAATTTTTCTGCAATTTCAATAGCTCTATCAGGTCTTTTTTCAGGTGAAATTCTTCCAAGGAAAGCTAAATATTTACCTTTTTCAGGATAAAATTTATATAGGTCCTTAGGAAGACCATGATAAACATTTGCTTGCCAATTTAACCAAGGAAGTCCTTTTCTTTGTGAATAAGAAATAGAAATAAAAGGCAAATCTTTAAATTTTTTAAAAAAAGGAACATATTCTGGAAGATCAAGCCTTCCATGAAGGGTAGTAATAAAAGGAACATTATATCGAGTAGCTAAGGGTAAATGTAAGTATTCTATATGAAAATGAATTATATCAAAAAGTTTGGCTTTCTTAAAAACTTCTTCTAACATATAAAGATGCCAAATTAAAGAATCTCTACAATTTTTATCAAGCCTTAGAGCACGTGGACAAATAGGAACTAAACAAGCTTTAGTTTGGGAGTCTCCACTAGCAAAAAGAATAACTTTATATCCCATATTAACAAGTTCTTCTGTTAAATAAGAAACTACTCTCTCAGTTCCTCCATAAAGTTTAGGAGGAACACTTTCATAAAGAGGAGCAACTTGAGCTATACGCATAGGCTCCTCCTTGTTATTTTTGTAAAATTTTTATTGTAGGAAAATTTGATTAATTAAATTCTGACTTTTTTAAAAAAATAAGAACTAAAAATCTAAAAACAAGTAGAATTTTAAACGATAAAAACTTTTTTCAGCTTTTCTATAAAATTTTCGGCTTTTTCAAGTTCATTAAATTCAAAAATAAAATAGGTCTTTTTCTTTTTGGTTATTACTTGGATAGGAGTCCCTACAATTTTACTTAGTTCCTCTGAAAGGGACACTAAATCAGGATCAAGCTCTTTTTTCTTTTGAGAAATATCCCCTTTTTGTAATCTCCCTACCAGCTTTTCTGTTTCTCTTACAGAAAGCCCCTTTTTAAGTATAAGATTTCTCACATAAATTTGTTTTTCCTCTTCATCAAGAGCTAAAAGAGCTTTTGCATGCCCTACTGTAAGTTTTTCTTCTAAAAGATCTTCTTGAATAATAGAAGGAAGCTTCAAAAGCCTTAAAAGATTAGCAACCGTTGCCCTATCTTTACCCACTTTTTCTGCTATTTCTTCTTGAGTGTATCCAAATTTTTCCATAAGATTTTTATATCCCAGTGCTTCTTCTAAAGGATTAAGATTCTTCCTTTGTAAATTTTCGATAAGTGCAATTAAAAGAACTTCTTCATCAGTAAAATTTTTAATAATAGCAGGGATTTCTTTTAAACCTGCCTTTTTTGCAGCTCTTAGCCTTCTTTCTCCAGCTACACATTCATAAAGATCTTCACCTTTTTTTCTAACAAGAATAGGCTGTAAAATACCTCTTTCTTTTATTGATTTTGTCAACTCTTCAAAATCCTCATCTTCTTTAAATTGCATCCTTGGTTGGAAAGGGGAATAAAGAATATTATCTACAAGAATATACTTTATAGGACTTTCCTCAATTCCTGGAATAAGTTCAGAAAGTCCCTTCCCTAAGACCTTCTTTTTCATTTTAATTTTTTAAAATTGGTGGAATAAATTTTATATTAACTTCCTTTTCTATCTGATAAGCAAGGCTTAAAACATGCTCATCTTTAAAATGGGGTCCAATTATTTGAATGGCAACGGGAAGATTATCAGAGGTAAGACCAATCGGAACACTTATTCCAGGAAGTCCTGCTAAATTAACAGGAATGGTAAAGATATCTGAAAGGTACATCTGTAAAGGATCAAAAATTTTTTCTCCTATTTTAAAAGGAGGGGTAGGAGTTACAGGAGCTAAAATCAAATCTACTTCTTTAAAAGCTTCCAAAAAATCTTGTAAAATTAAGGTTCTTACTTTAGAGGCTTTTAAGTAAAAAGCATCATAATAACCTGCAGAAAGAGAATAGGCACCAAGCATTATTCTTCTTTTAACTTCTTTACCAAAACCGAGGGCTCTGCTTTTTTTATACATTTCAATTAAATTTTTTGTGTTTTCCCTAAATCCATATTTTACTCCATCATAACGAGCTAAATTAGAAAAGGCTTCAGAAGGAGCAATGATATAATAGGTTGCAACTGCATATTCCGTATGAGGAAGACTTATTTCTTTTATATAGTGTCTACTTTTAAGCTTTTCTATAATTTCTAAAATTATTTTAGTCATTTCTGTATCTATTTCACCTTCAAAATATTCTTTCGGAAGACCTATTTTATAAGAAGCTTTTTCATTCTCTCTTATAAGTTTCAAAAAGTCAGGAAGATCAACAGGCGCAGAAGTAGAATCCTTTGGATCATATCCTGCTATAATTTGTAATAAATAAGCTGTATCCTCCACTGTTAAGCCAAAAGGACCTATTTGATCGAGGGAAGAAGCAAAAGCTACTAATCCAAAACGAGATACTAATCCATAGGTAGGTTTCATTCCTACAACACCACAAAATGCTGCAGGCTGTCTTATAGATCCACCTGTATCTGATCCAAGAGAACCAAGTCCCATTCTACTTGCAACTGCTGCTGCTGAACCACCAGATGAACCACCGGGAACTCTCTCTAAATCCCAAGGGTTGCGTGTAGGAAAAAAAGCAGAGTTTTCAGTTGAAGAACCCATAGCAAATTCATCTAAATTTGTCTTTCCTATAAATACTGCTCCTTCAGCTTTAAGTTTTTCTATAACTGTTGCATCATAGGGAGAAATAAAATTTTGCAAAATTTTAGAAGCACAAGTAGTAGCAAGTCCTCTAATACAAATATTATCTTTTATAGAAATAGGTATTCCAAGAAGTTTCTTTTCTTCACCTTTTTGAATAAGTTCGTCTGCTTCAGAAGCAGCCTCTATTGCCCTTTCTTCATCTACATAAAGAAAAGCTTTTACTAAAGGATCTATCTTTTTTATCTGTTTTAAACTTTCTTCCACAAGCTCTCTGCTACTTATCTTTTTCTCTTTAAGAAGTTTTAAAGCAGAAAGAATAGTTAAATCTTTAAGATCAACTGCTGTCATCCTTTTCTCCTAAATTTTTATGGTGCTTTAACTACCTTAGGAACAACTATCATTCTTTCAAAAAGCTGTGGTGCATTCTTTAAAATATCTTCTATATAAGGAAATTCTTTAACTTCATCTTCTCTAAAGGGAGTTTTTATTTTCAAGGTATGAAAAGTTGGATTTACCTTTTCTGTATCTAAGGTTTGAAGCTTTTTAAAATAATCTAAAATTCTTGAGAGTTCTTCAGCCATAACTTTTGCTTCTTCTTCATTAAAATTAAGTCTACAAAGATGAGCAATTTTATAAACTTCTTCTAAAGAAATAGCCATAATTTTCCCCCTATCTTCTCTTTTTCTGCTTTTTTAAGCTTTAAGTATAACCAATTTTTGGCTTTTTTAAAAGCCTTTTCAGGATTAAATCCATATATTAAATAAGAAAGTAAAGCTGAAGAAAAAGCACACCCTGTCCCGTGAAAACTTCCAGATAATTTTCTCTTCTTTAAAAAAATTTTTTTGTTTTGATCAAAAAATAAATCCCAAACAAAAAAAGAACTTTGCCATCCTGTAATAATTACAGCTTTTACTCCTAAATCAAGTAATTTCTTAGCTATTTCTGAAAGTTGAGATTTTTCCTTTACACTTTTTTCTGTTAAAACTTCTGCTTCGTAAAGATTTGGAGTAATAATATCTACAAAAGGGAAAATTTTTGTTTTCAAAATTTTTATAAAATCAGAAGAAGAAAAAAGATTATAATTTAAAGTTGCTTTTAAAACAGGGTCTAAAACCACCCAAGATATTTTTTTTCTTCCCCTTTTTAAGAATTCTCCTATTATTTCTGCATTTTCAAGAGTTCCTATCATTCCTATTTTTATTCCCTTTATAGGTAGATCGGAAAAAATAAGTTCTAAAGATTTTTTTAAATATTCTGGGCTAACCGCTTCCCAGCTTCGAAATTCTGAAGTAGTTTGCAAAGTTAAGGTAGTTGGAATTCCTGCTCCTTTTAATCCAAAAAGACTAAAAATTTTTGTATCAAGAAGAACACCTGCTCCACCGGTAGGATCAAAACCAGCTATACTTAAAACTATCCCTCTTTCCCCCACCCTCCACCTCCTGGTGTTTCAATAATTATTCTGTCTCCTTTTTTTACAAAAAGATTAACTTTTCCTGAAAGATTAATTTTTTTCTTTCCTTTTAAAAGAATATTTCTTCCTTTTTTGCCTTTTTTACCTCCAAAAAGACCATAAGGGTGGTGTCTTCTTCTTTCAGAAAGAATAGTCACTGTGAGCGGAGCTAAGAAAAGATATTCTCTTATAAGTCCATCTCCCCCTTTATATTTACCTTTTCCTCCTGAGTTTTTTCTTATTGCATAACGTTCTATCCTTAAAGGATAATCATGTTCTAAAGCTTCAACAGGGGTATTAAGTGTGTTAGTCATGTGAGTATGAACTGCGCTTAAACCATCTTTTACTGGTCTTGCTCCCATACCTCCCCCAATAGTTTCATAATAGGCAATTTTTTCATTTCCCATAGCTATATTATTCATAGTTCCACAAGAAGCAGCAGGAATTAGTTCTGGAAAAGCTTGGGAAAGGGCACCCAAAAGAACATCTACTATCCTCTGAGAAGTTTCTACATTTCCTCCTGCTACAGCAGAAGGGTAAGTTGCTGAAACAATTGTTGCTGGTTTAGTAATAATCTCTATTGGCTTAAAACATCCCTGATTTATAGGATATTCCCCAATGGTATTTAATAAGGAAAGAAATACATAATAAACTGCTGAACAGGTTACTGCTTTTGGTGCATTAACACATCCTTTTACCTGGGAAGCACTTTCACTAAAATCTACCAATACTTTTTTCCTTTTAAAGGTTATTTTAACTTTAATAGGAATATCCTTTTCTCCAAAACCATCATCGTCAAGATAATCTAGAAAGGTATATTCTCCTGAAGGAGCTTTTTCAATAAGTCTTTCCATAGCCTTTTGAGAATAATTTTTAAGGTCCTTTATAATTTCTTTTAATTTAAAAAGCCCATATTTTTCACACATCTCATTTAAACGCATCTCTCCTCTTAAAAGAGAGGCAATTTGTGCTTTCAGGTCTCCTTCTCTTTCACGGGGATTACGAAGTTTGGTTATAAAATTTTCCCAAAATTCTTTTTCAAACTTTCCTTCTTTTATTAAATAAGTAGGTTTTATTAAAATCCCCTCCTCCTCAATATGAGTAGTAACTGCCATGGAACCTGCATACTTTCCTCCTATATCTGCGTGATGAGCTTTTACTATAAGAAAAAAAGCTAATTTATCTTTTTGAAATATAGGTTTAACAAGGGTAATATCTGGAAGGTGAGTGCCTCCGCAAAAAGGATCATTAGTAATTATTACATCTCCTGGTTTCCAGTCAAATAAAGATAAAATACTTTTCATTGTTTCTGGCATAGCACCAAGATGAACAGGAATATGTGATGCTTGAGAAATAAGTTCTCCTTTTTCGTCAAATATAGCACAGGAAAAGTCACATCTTTCTCTTATATTTGGTGAAAATGAAGATCTTCTTAAAACAATTCCCATTTCTTCAGCCACTGCTGAAAAAAGATGGTTAAAAATTTCTAATTCAATAGCTTTCATGGTCTAAAAAGCTTTAAGGTATAATTTTCTTCCACTTTAACTTGAAAATTTTCTTCCACCCAGAGAGTAGTAAAATTTTCTACTACAAGGGCAGGACCTTTAAAGGTCTCACCTATTTTCAAAGAATTCCAATCTATCACAGGAACTTCAATCCATCCCTTCTCAGTAAATACCTTAGTTTGAGAAAGAGGATAAAATGTCTCCCCTTTCTCAACCTTCCAATTATCTTCCATAAGATTACCTCGAACTCTAATTCTTAAAGTTACTATCTCTATAGGGAATTGACTTGCTTTGTATCCAAACTGTTTTTCATGCTCCCTTTCAAAAGCACTAATATAATTTTCTGAATAGGGGATAGTTAATTCAAAACCCTGTCCTTTATAACGCATATCAAGAAAAATTTCATAATAGAGTGTATTAGGTTCAAATCCAAGGGATTTCATATAGGAATAAGCTAAATTTTTAAGTCTTTCAATCTCTTTTAAAAGTTTTTTTCTTTCTTTAGCATCTATCCAGACTGTTTGAGAAAAATCTTTTAAAGGTGTTGAAAATAAAAGCCCAAAAGCTGAAAAAGTACTGGCAAATTTAGTTATTATAATTTCTTTTATTTTAAGTTCTTTAGAAAGGGCACAAGCATGAAGTCCACCAGCTCCTCCATAGCAAATTAATGTAAATTCCTGAGGATCATATCCTCTTTCTATAGAAACTCTTCTCAAGGCTCTACTCATAATAATGTTAGCTACTTTAATTATACCAAGAGCTGTCTCTTCTATAGAAAGCCCCAATTTTTGAGAAAGAGAAAATATAGCTTTTAAAGCTCTTTCTTTTTGAAGTTTAAATCTTCCTCCTAAAAAGGTATCAGGTAAAAGTCTTCCTAAGACAAGATTAGCATCTGTAACCGTAGGTATTAAACTTTTCCCATAACAAGCTGGACCTGGATCAGATCCAGCACTTTCTGGACCTACTTTTAAAACTCCCTCTGTATCTACATAAGCAATAGAACCACCACCTGCTCCTACAGTGTGAATATCTATTATAGGGATACTCAAAGGAAATCCATCTAAATTATATTCTTTTGTAAAAGGAATTCTTCCATCAATTAGAGCTACATCTGTTGAAGTTCCCCCCATATCAAAGGTGATAACTCTTGATTTACCAAAAGTTTTTGCAAGAATAAATGCACCATTTACTCCTCCTGCAGGACCAGAAAGAATAGTATAAGAAGCAAATTTTTCTGCTTCATTTACTGTCATCCATCCACCATTTGACTGCTGAATATAAAGTTTTACTTGAGGAAGTTTCTTTTTAAGATTTTTTAAATAATTTCCTATTACAGGCAAAAGATAAGCATTAATAGCTGTGGTTGAGGCTCTTTCAAATTCTCTAAATTCTGGAAGCACTTCATAGGATATACTGGAAGGGATCTTAAGTGAAGTTAATTCTTTTTTTAATTTTAATTCATGGGAAGGATTAAGATAGCTATTAATAAAACAAACTGCAACAGATTCTATTTGATTTTCTTTAATTTTTTTTAAAACATTTTTAATCTCCAAAACTTTAAGAGTTTTTATAATCTTCCCTTTAGCATCAATTCTTTCTTTAAGGCCGTAACAATTTTCTTTAAGGATGAAAGGTCTTGGTTTTTCAACCAAAAAATCATATAATTTTAATCTTGCCTGACGTCCAATAAAAAGAAGGTCTTCAAAACCATAGGTGGTAATAAAGGCTGTTTTAGCTCCTTTTCTTTCTAAAAAAGCATTTGTTCCTACTGTGCTTCCATGAACAAGAACTTCAAGGTTTTCCCTATTAATTTGAGAAAGTGCTTCTAATATTGCTTGAGAAGGATCTTCAGGAGTGGAAAAAACTTTTTTAGACTTTAAAAAACCCTTTTCTAAATATACAAGGTCAGTAAAGGTACCTCCTGTATCTATGGCAACTCGCATTTTATTTTCCAATACAAAAAGTTGAAAAAATTTGAGTCAAAAGATCCTCTGTAGTTACTTCTCCTATTATTTCGGAAAGACTTGAAATAGCTGATCGTATTTCAATAGCGGTGAGCTCTGGTAAAGGAGCTTTTTTTTCAAGTTCTTTTAAAGCATTTAAAAGATACTCTTTTGCGTTTTCAAGCGCTATTTTTTGTCTAAGATTGGGAATAACTTCAGGAACTTCCCTTCCTTTTTCAGAGGTTATTTTTTCAAAAATTTTCTTACAAAGTTTATCAAGATTTATATTTTCCTTTACTGAAATTTCCAAAATTTCATCAACTCCCCATTTTGATAATACTTCCTTCCACTCTTTTATATGGTTAGGCTGAATATCTATTTTATTTAAAATTACCAAGTGAGGAAAATTCTTCACTTCTTGATATATTTTATAATCTTCAGAAGATGGATGTTCACTTATATCAACCAAAAAAAGTATGATATCTGCCTCTTTAAATTTCTTTTTTGCTCTTTCAACCCCTATTTTTTCTACTATATCTTCTGTTTCTCTAAGTCCTGCTGTATCTATAAGTTTTACAGGAAGTCCCTCAATAGTTGCTTCTTCTTCTAGAAAATCTCTTGTAGTACCTGGAATAGGAGTTACAATAGCTCTTTCTTCTTTTAAAAGAGTATTCATAAGGGATGACTTTCCTACATTTGGTTTCCCTGCTATCACTAAACTAATTCCTTCTCTATAAATTTTTCCTTCTTCATAGTTTTTGATAAGTTCTTCAATAACAGGTAAAATATTTTCTTTTATTTTATGAGAAAGTTTTTCTGGCTCCATTATTTCAATATCTTCTTCAGGAAAATCTATAGCACTCTCAACTAAAACAAGTATTTCTAAAAGTTCATTCCTTAAAGCATTTACCTTGTTGGAAAGCTTTCCCAAAAGAGTATTTAAAGCTAAATTTAGGGCTGTTTCAGTTTTTGCTGAAACAAGTTCCTGTATAGCCTCTGCTTGGGAAAGATCTATTCTTCCATTTAGATAAGCTCTAAGAGTAAACTCCCCGGGGAGAGCAGGTCTTGCTCCTGCCATAAGTACAAGTTCTAAAATTTTCCTTAGTATGTAGTATCCACTATGAGCATATATCTCTACCACATCTTCACGAGTATAAGTTTTTGGCTTTTTCATATACACTACAAGAACTTCATCTACCACTTTTTCATCTCTTGGATCTACAATAAAACCATAATAAAGTTTATGTGATTCAAATTCACTTTTTGATTTAAAGGGACGAAAAATTTTTTTTAGAATAGAAAGTGACAAATCTCCGCTTATTTTAATTACACCAATAGCTCCTTTCCCAGGAGGGGTAGCAATAGCAGCAATGGTATCTTCTGTATAAAGTTTAGGCTTCAACTACTCCTTCCAATTTAATATAACTTTCTTTTGTTTTCCTTCCCCCTCTATTTTGTAATCTATATTTTCTTCTTGCTTGACAATATTTACCACGATTTTTTGTTCTCTTTGAGAACTTATTTTTATAATCTGAGGTTCTTTATTAGTTTTAATTTTTTCAATAGCTCTTCTTACTGCATTCACAAGCTTTTTTTCTTTTTCAATATCTACACCTTCCAATTTGAGAACAACCTTTGGACCTACCCCTAAAGCTCTTGCTACTACTTTGTTAGTCAAAAATTCAAGTGCTGTTAAAGATTCTGCACCATTTTGAATCAAATATTTAATATCCTCTCCTGATAAAAGAATTTCTACTTGCATTTTATCCTTTAAAATATTAGCTTTTACATCTATTTTTAAATCTGCATAATAAAGTAATTCTTTAAGAAACGTAAGGGCACGATTTGCTCTTTCTGAAAGAACTTTGTCTGTTTTAATTCTAGCTTTAATTCTTATTTTTTTTCCTGGAATCCCTAAAAAACTTGAAGAAGAAAACTCAAGAATCTCTAATTCAAGATCTTCAGGGATACAACCTAATTCTTGGCAAGCAACTTCAATTAATTGATCTAAGCTCTTTCCTTCAAGTTCTTTTTCCATAATATCCCTCCACCCTAAGATTATTTTTTAAGAAGCTTAAGTGTAAAAATTTGCTGTATAATTGATAAAATATTATTTACAAACCAATATAAAACTAATCCAGAAGGAAAATTTATAAAAAGTACTATAAAAAATAGGGGCATAAAAAGCATTATTTTATTTTGTAAGGGATCTGTAGTTGTGGGAGAAAGCTTTTGTTGAACAAACATAGATGCTCCCATTAAGAGGGTAAGTAAAGGAATTCCTCCTAAATAGGGCAAGTGAAAATTTCCTAAATAAAGTCTTTCGGGTGCACTAAGATCATCAATCCATAACATAAAAGGTGCATGTCTCAATTCAATTGCCATAAGTAATACCTTGTAAAAGGCTATAAATATAGGTATCTGAATAAGAATAGGAAGACAGCCTGAAAAGGGATTTATTTTATAAGTTTTATAAATATTCATAAGCTCTTTATTTAAAGTTTGGGGATCATCTTTATATTTTTCTCTAAGTTTCTGAATAATTGGCTGAACTTCTTGTAATCTTTTCATACTTTTGTAACTTATGTGATTAAGAGGAAAGAAAAGAATTCTCAATAAAATGGTAACAAAAATAATATCCCAACCAAAATTACCAGTCCATTGATGACTGAGCTTTAAAACATAAAGTAATGGTTTAGCTATAAAATCAAAAATCCCAAAATAAAGAGCTTTACCTAAGAGTGGATATTCCTTTTCCATTTCTTCTATTTTTTTAGGTCCCATATAAAGTTTAAAATTATAATTTATTTCTTCATTAGGTTTTAACTCAAAGGGAGGAATCCAGAGAATAAATTCTTGTATATTTTTATCTATATTTCTAAAAGTAGCTGTAAAGCTTACATTTCCAATATACTGAGGAATAAGGGCTATCATAAAATAAGTGTCTTCATATCCCAAATATTTGAGATTTCCTGTATATTCTTCCAAGTCCTTTTTTACCTTTACTTCATTTAAGTGATCTGTATAATAAAAGGGACCTTTAAAAACATAAGCTTTTTTATCTACAAAGGGAGAGAAAACACCTCTCAAAAGCACTCTGTCCTTAATAGTTTCATTCCCTTTATTTAAAATCTTAAAAGAAAGATCAACAAAATAGGAATCCTTTTTAAAGGTAAAAGTTTTTTCTAAAATTATATTTTTATAGTAACTTAAAAAATTAAGAGTTTGAGAGGTTGAATTTTCAAGAGAAAAGCTAATTTTTTCCGGTCCTTTATAATTTATTATAGCTACCTCAGGAGCAGAAGCAAAATAAATTTCTAAAGGAAAACTTTCAGAAGGTGAAGAAATAAGATTAACAGGTTCCTTTTTATTTTTTTCTTTAGGATATTCTTTTAATTGAAATTTGTTAAATCTTGCTCCTAGGGAGGTAATTGAAACTTCGTATTTAGGAGAAATTAGAGTATAAATTTTTAGGTCCCCTGAAAAGACTTGAGGAATTGAGGATAAAGTGTCTTCTTTTTTGACCTGAGTATTATTAGTAAATTGATCTTGAGAAATTTTTGGTACTTGAGGAGAGGGTATAAATTTCATATAAAGATAATTAAAGATAAAAATTATAGCAAAAGAAATAACAATAGCTATAAGAGCTCTTTTTTCCATTAAACAATTTCCTCCTTTTTTGAAGATTCTAGATAAGGAGGGTCATATCCACCTGAAGAAAAGGGATGACACCTTAAAAATCTCTTCAATCCTAAATAAACCCCTCTTAACAAACCAAATCTTTCTATAGCTTCTTTTGTATATTCACTGCATGAGGGATAAAATCTACAATTAATGCCTAAATAAGTAGAAAAAATAGGAGAAATGATTCTTTGATAAATTAGAATAAACTTAATTATCAATCTTTTTATCATGGAAAGAAGTCTCAATCTTTCTCAAAGAAAGAAGTTTCTCTTTTACAACTTCCGCAAAATCTCTATATTTTAAATTTAATAAATTAGGGTGCGGAATTATTATTATATCACAATTTTCTGGAAACAAATCTTTATTTCTTCTAAACAATTCTCTAACCCATCTTTTTACTTTATTTCTTTGAGTAGCTTTTCTAATTTTTTTAGAAACTACTATTCCAAGCCTTCTATAATTTAAGTAGTTAGGTTTATATATAATTAATAAAATCGAATTTATCCAAACTTTCTTACCTTCCCTAAAAACTATCTGAAATTCTTTATCTTTTTTAAGTCTTTCTTTGTGAGATAAGCCCTCTTTTTTCACAGAATTTAAACTAAGATTAAACAGTAAGACGCCAACGTCCTTTTTTTCTTCTATTTCTTAGAATTCTTCTCCCGGAACGTGTTTTCATCCTGGCTCTAAATCCATGTCTTCTTTTCATTTTAATTCTGCTTGGTTGATAGGTTCTCTTCATAAAGATTCCTCCATCTGGAAAGATTTAACCAAATTTAAAAAAATATTAACATCTTTTAAAAATTTTTCTACAGTTTAAAATTAAGAAAAAAACCATTTTTAAAAATTATTATGGAAAATAAAAAAATCAACCAAATCTTAAACCAAATCCTTATTGAAAAATATTACGAAATTTTAAAAAGAAAACAAACAGGTCTTTATCTCAAACCCTTTTGGAATAGAATACCCATTAATTTTAAAGAATATCTTCTAAAGGAAGATTTTATTATTATAGCAGAGGTTAAAAAAGCAAGTCCTTTAAGTAACTCTTTTAGAGAAAACTTCAATCCTTTAATGTTAGTAAAAGCTTATGAAAAAGGGGGAGCAAAAGCTATATCTGTTATTACTGAAGAAAAATTTTTTAAAGGTTCCTTAGAATATTTAGCTAGTATCCGAACTAAAACCAAACTTCCCCTTTTAAGAAAAGATTTCATATTTGATCCCGTTCAAATTGAAGAAGCAAAAGCCTTTGGAGCTGATATAGTATTGTTAATAAGTTCAATTCTTAGTGATGGGGATCTCTCAGAATTAATTAAATATGCAAAAAAATTAAATCTTTCAAGCCTTATAGAAATTCATGATGAAGAAGATTTAGAAAAAGCTCTCAAGGCAGGAGCTGAGATTATAGGAATAAATAATAGAAATCTTTCAACCCTTAAAGTAAATATAGAGCAAAGTCTTAAACTTTTTCCTCTAATTCCCAAAAATATTCCAGTAATTGCAGAAAGTGGTTATAATAAGGCTAAAGATATTAAAAAAATTAAAAAATTGGGATTTAAAGGGGTTTTAATAGGAACTTCTTTAGTAAAAAGTCCTGATCCAGAAAAGAAATTAAGAGAATTTTTGGAGGCTTTAAAATGACTTATAGACCAAATTTTGAAAAGGGTAATGGTTTAATTCCTGCTATTATACAGGATTACCATACAGGTAAAATTTTGATGCTTGGTTTTCTTAATAAATTAGCCTGGGAAAAAACTTTAGAAACTGGACTTGTTCATTTTTATAGCAGAACAAGAGATAAACTGTGGCTAAAAGGTGAAACTTCAGGTCATTATTTGATTTTAAAAGAGATCTATGTGGATTGCGATGAAGATACCCTACTTTTAAAAGTAGAACCAAAAGGACCTGTTTGTCATGAAGGTTATATGAGCTGCTTTTACAGAAAACTTGAAAATGACAAACTAAAAATTATTGAGAAAAAATTATATCATCCGGAGGGGATATATGGAAAAGCTTAAATTTGGAATTCCTAAAGGAAGCTTAGAAAAAGCAACTATTGAACTTTTTGAAAAGGCTGGATGGACAATAGATGTTCATCACAGAAACTATTTTCCTGAAGTTGATGATTTAGAGCTAGAAATGGTCATCTGTAGACCTCAAGAAATGAGTAAATATGTAGAAGCTGGATTTCTTGATGCAGGAATAACTGGAAAAGACTGGATTTTAGAAAATGATTCTAAAGTAATTATAGTTGAAGATTTAATTTATTCTAAATCAAGCAAAAGACCTGCTAGATGGGTTTTAGCAGTGAAAGAAGATTCTAAAATTAAAAAACTTGAAGATCTTAAAAATAAAAAAATAAGCACTGAACTTGTTAATTTTACTAAAAAATTTTTTGAAGAAAAGGGAATTCCTGTAGAGGTAAGCTATTCCTGGGGAGCAACTGAAGCAAAAGTAATTCAAGAACTAGCAGATGCAATTGTTGAAATTACTGAAACTGGAACTACTATAAAAGCTCATGGTTTAAAAATAATTCATGAATTACTAATTACCTATCCACAGCTTATTGCAAACGAAAAAGCCTGGAAAAATGAATGGAAAAGAAAAAAGATATTACAGATTGCAACTCTTCTGAAAGGAGCTCTCAATGCTCACAAAAAAGTTGGATTAAAAATGAATGTGCCTGAGGAAAGTTTAGAAAAGATAATTCAAATTTTGCCAAGCATAACCTCTCCCACTATTTCACCTCTTTACCAAAAAAAGTGGTATGCTTTAGAAGTAGTTATTTCAGAAAAAGAAGTAAGAGAACTTGTTCCTAAACTTTTAGAACTTGGAGCCGAAGGAATTATAGAGTATAGTTTAAATAAAGTTATATAAAGGGGCAAAAAATATGCAAAGGCTACCTTTATCTTACATAAGACCTGGCATGAGAACCTATGAAGAAGTAATTGATGCAAATGGAAGGGTTCTTTGTGGAAAAGGAGTGGAATTAACAGAAGAACATATTAAAAAATTTGAAGAATTCGGAGTAAGTTTTATCACTATAGAAGGTAATCCTGTTAAGCTTCCATGGGAAAAAACCTTAGAAGAAGAGTTCGAAGAATTAGAAAAAAGATTTGAAGGTATTAAAGATGAAAATCTCCTTGAAATAAAAAGGCTCTTTAAAGAATTTTTAGAAGAAAAAGATAAAAAGTTAGAGTTTCCTGAAAATAATCAAATTGAGAATTAAATGAAATTAGATCCCTTAGAAAAGAGAAAAACTGTTAAGAAAAAACTTAAAAAATTAGAAGGGCTTCCTACTCTTCCTCCTATTGTTCAAAGACTTAATTTAATGATTGAAGATGAAAAGACCTCTATTCAACAAATTGCAAATTTAATAGAAAAAGATCAAGTTATTACTTCTAAAATTTTAAGATTAGCAAACTCTGCTTTTTATGGTTTTCCTAAAAAGGTAAGCACAGTCCAAAATGCCCTTATGCTTCTTGGAATAAATGTAGTTAAAGTTTTAATCATTACTTCTTCTATTTTTGATATTATTTATAAAGAAGATGTAGGACTTTGGGAACACTCTGTAGGAGTTGCTGCCTGTTCAAGAATTTTAGCAGAAAAATTAGGATTAAAAGACCCTCAAGAGGTTGCTACAGCGGGGCTTCTCCATGATTTAGGAAGAATTATACAAAAAGTGAGTTTTAAAGAGGATCTTGAAAAAATATTAGAATTAATAAAAAATGGTAAAGATGCTCTTCAAGCTGAGAAAGAAATTCTTGGAATTGATCATGCAGAGATGGGAAGTTTTATTATGAAAATCTGGAATTTACCTGATAGACTCGTTGAAGCAGTAGATGCTCATCATGAATTTGAAAAAGCAAAAGAATTTAAAAAGGAAGCAGCTGTAGTTCATCTCTCAGATGTTTTAATCCATGTAAGAGGATTTGGTATTTCTTTATATAGAAAAGTCCCACCTTTGCAAGAAAGAGCTTTGAAAATTTTAAAACTAAATCTCTTTGAAATAAAAGATATTTTTTTTAAATTAGAACCAAGACTTTATGAATTGAAATTTTTTACCGAAGAACTTAAAAGAGAAATGGAATTAAATACTTAGGTATGGCTTCTCCAAAAAAACCTATATACCTTTTTTTTAAAAAAAATAAATTTCTAAAAGATTGGAAAAATTCACTTAAAACCTATTTAAAAGAAAAATATTCCTTAAAATCTTTTTATAATTTTAAAAAATTCTTAAATGCCTTTTTCTTTAACCCTCCATACTTAGTTTTATATTATTATCCCAAAAATAAAGAAGGATTAGAAGAAATCATAAGAGTGAGAAAAAGTTTTAATTTGATAAATATCCCTTTGATTTTAATTCTTGATAAATTAGAACCTGAACTTTTATTATCGCTTGCTCCCTGGACAGATGATTTTATTATTTTAAATGATGATGTAAGGGAGGCTTATCTTAGAATTGAATATGTTTTTGAAAAACTTAATAGAATTTCAGATAATAACCCTCTAACTGGTCTTCCCGGTAATCTCTCTATTACAAAAACAATAGAAAGACTCATGGAAAGCCTCAAGCCTTATGCAATAGCTTATGTAGATTTAGATAACTTTAAAATTTATAATGATGTTTATGGGTTTTTTCAAGGAGACGAAATGATTAAAAATTTGGCAAGAATTATTGTTAACACCCTTTCTGAATTCTCTAAAGATGATCATTTTGCTGGTCATATAGGAGGAGATGACTTTGTATTTATTGTACCTTTGGAAAAAGCTGAAACAGTTTCTAAGGAAATTATAAAACGTTTTAGTCTACTTGTTCCTTCCTTTTTAGATAAAAAGGATCTAGAAAGGGGGTATTTTATTTCTATTAACAGGACTGGAGAAGTTTCCCAAATACCTCTTCCCTCAATTTCCATAGCAGTAGTACCTATCTGGAAAGATAAATTCAAGCACATAGGAGAAATTTCAGCCAGAGCAGCAGAAGTAAAAAAGGTAGCTAAATCTATAAAAGGAAATAGTTATTTTATAGATAGAAGAAAATAATCATTAGTGTCTATTTGTTATATAAAATTTCATAATGGCTAAACTTCCTCAATTAATTTTTAGTTATTTAGTTTTGATCTTATAACTTCTTCTTATATTTTTAATTAATAATTTTTTTCTACTGCTTACCTAAGTGGCATAAAGAATAAAAAGATCTTAGTTTTGTGTTGAATCTTCAATTTGCTTATAATATAATATTAACTTAAAAACTAATAGGGAATAATAAATGAAAGCAGGGTTTATAGGACTCGGTCTTTTAGGAACAGCTATGGTAAAAAGACTTTCTTCTCAAGGGATAAAAATTACTCTCTGGAATCGTTCTCTAGAAAAGGCAAAAACTTTAGGATTACCTTACGTAGAAACTTTAGAAGAGCTTTTTAAAACAGAAGAAACAGTCTTTCTATGTATTAAAGATAGTCAAGCTGTAGAAGGGGTTTTAAAAAAGGGAAGTCCCTATTTTAAAAATAGAATTATAATTGATACCTCTACTAATCAGTTTTCTAAAGTTTTAGAGTTTCATCAGTTTGTTAAAAACCGAGGAGGATTTTATTTAGAATGTCCTGTTTTAGGAAGTGTTATTCCTGCAGAAAAAGGACAGCTTACCATAATTGTAAGTGGAGAAAAAGAACCTTTTGAGAAAGTAAAACCCTTTTTAGAAATTTTAGCTCAAAAACTGATTTATTTTCAAACTCCTGGAAAAGCTACTCAAGCTAAGTTAATTAATAACTTCTTGTTAGCTCTTTTTATGGAAGCGTTAGCCTCAGCTTTAGTTTTAGGAGAAAAAATAGGATTTTCAAAGGAAGAAATCTTAGAAGTTTTAGAAAACGGAGCAGGAAACTCTTATATTTTAAGGGTTAAAAAGGAGGCTCTTTTAAAGGAAAATTTTACTCCTCATTTTTCTTTAGAAAATTTAATAAAAGACCTTGATTATGCAAGTGAGCTTTGTCAAAGGTTTTCAGGAATATCTTTAGAGGGGGCTTTAGTAAAAGAAATCTATAAACTCGGGGTTAAAATGGGATTAAAAGATAAAGATTTTTCAGCAATATACCAAGTTTTAAAAAATTTACAATTTTATTAGCCTTAAGACTCCTATGCTGATACTTTTAAACAATTAGTAGGCGTTACCAAATAAATTAAAAAATAGGAGGATAAGGATGAGTTTTTTATCAAAGTGGAGTCCTATTATAGGAGGGGTTTTTCTTAGTTTTTTTACAATTCTTTTGCAATTTTATGGAATCCCCTTAGGAATTTCTGAAGGATTAAGAAATTTTGGAAATTGGGATTCTTATCTTATCTTTATTATTTTAGGCATCATAGGAGGTGCTTTTATTTCTTCTTGCTTTTCTCAGGAATTTGGAATTAAAATACCTCCTAAGTTTGAAATTTTAAAAGCTATTTTAGCTGGAATTCTAATGGGAATTGGTTCTTCTTTTGCACTTGGAGATAATATAGGAGGATTTTATACAGCTACTGCTAATCTTTCAGCAAGTGGACTTACCATGTTTTTAGGACTAATTATAGGAATTCTATTAGGTCTAAAATACCTAGTCTGGGAAGCAGAAAAATTCTCCTCAAAAGGGGGAATTAATATTCATATTAAAAAACTTGGACCTATTATAGGTGTAGCTATTCTTTTTATTCTTTTTTGGAAAATATTTTCTTTCTTTTTAAAAGAAAATGGAAAAAATTTAATTTTAGGAAAAATTCTTTTATTTTCCACTATAGCAGGGGTTGTTTTTCAAAGAAGTAAATTATGCATGGCAAAAGCTTTTCGAGACCCCTTTATTTCTGGAGAAACTCTAATAAGCAATAGTTTTATTTTAAGTTCATTCTTAGCTATGGCAGGAATTTTTTCTTTTAAATTGTTAAAAATTCAAGATCCTCATTTTTATATTCTTCCTACTTTTATATTAGGTTCTCTTATAGGAGGTATTTTATTTGGTTTGGGAATGATCTTAGCTGATAGCTGTGCTTTAAGCAGCTTGTGGAAACTTGGAGAAGGACAAATTAAATTATTTGTAGTAATTATCTTTTTTGGTTTAAGTAATTGGATTTTACGATATTACTTAGATAAAATAAATATTTGGGGAAAGGGTTATCTTGGGAAAGGAATTTATTTACCAGAATATTTGACCTATTTAGGAAGTTTTCTACTTATCACGGGTATTCTTCTTATATGGTTTCTTTTTATTTATTGGAATAAAAAAACCAAAAAATTAATAATTAAAATTTAAAAATGGAGGAATGCCGAGGGCGGGAGTCGAACCCGCACGGAGTTATCCTCCAGCGGATTTTGAGTCCGCCGCGTCTCCCAATTCCGCCACCTCGGCTTTATTTTGAATATAATTCTAATAAAGTTTGAAATTTTTACAAGACTTATTATACTTAATTTAAAGCCTTAAGACCCTAAACCGAGGAGTGAGCTTTATGGCAGGACATTCTCATTGGGCACAGATAAAAAGAAAAAAATCAGCTCAAGATGCCAAAAGAGGACAAGTCTTTACTAAACTAATAAGAGAAATCATTATAGCAGTAAAAACTGGCGGAGGAGGAGACCCTGAACTTAATCCTCGTTTAAGAGCTGCTATTCAAGCAGCAAGAGCTGCTAATATGCCTAAGGAAAATATAGAAAGAGCTATTAAAAAAGCCCTTGGTTTAGAAGAAGGAACCCAATATGAAGAAGCATTTTTTGAAGGATATGGACCAGGAGGAGTAGCAATACTTATTAGTGCTATAACTGATAATAGAAAAAGAACAGTCTCAGAGCTAAGATATCTCTTTAATAAATATGGAGGAAACCTTGCTGAACCAGGAGCAGTATCTTACTTATTTGGACAAAAAGGACTTATAGTTGTTCCAAAAAAAGAAGAAGAAAAAGTATTGGAAATTGCCATAGAAAAAGGTGCAGAAGATACAAAAGAATACGAAAGTGAAATAGAAGTTATTACAGAACCTTCCCAGTTTGAAGAAATTAAAAAAGCTTTAGAAGATGCCGGAATTGAGATAATTTCTGCTAAAGTAACTATGGTCCCAAAAACAATAGTTCCTGTTGAAGATGAAAACACAGCAAGTAGCCTTCTAAAACTTATGGAAGCTCTTGATGATTTAGATGACGTTCAACAAATTTATGCTAATTTTGATATTCCTGAAAAAATTATGGAAGCCTTAAATAAATGAAAATTTTAGGAATAGATCCCGGTATTAATAATTTAGCCTTTGCACTCCTTGAAATTAAAAATGATTTTTATGAATTAAAAGACTGGCAAACCTTAAATACCAAAAAATGTAAAAACATTACAGAAAAACTTACTTACCTTTTCAATAATTTAAAAGATTTTGTAGAAAAATCTAAACCAGATATAATAGGAATAGAAGAGAGCTTTACCAAAACTTATTCCAAAGCAGGAAGTAGACTTTCTCAAGCTCAGGCAATTGCCTTACTTGTAGCAGGACTTTATAATATTCCTGTAAAATTGCTTAATCCTTCAGAAATTAAAAAATTTTTAACACAGCATGGAAAAGCTAAAAAAGAAGAAATTTTTCATATTTTAAATCTCTTTTTTAAAGAAGGAATAATAAATTACCAATTTGATTTAAATCCAGATTCTCATAAAATTGATGCCTTAGCAATTGCTTTAATTTTAGCTTTGGAGATAAACCATCAAAATGCTTTACCAAATTAAAGGCATTGTTAAAGAAATAAATCCACCTAATAAACTTATCTTACAAAGTAATGAGTTTATTTTCTGGGAAATTCTTATTCCTTTAAACCTTGTAAGCCTTATAAGAGAAAATTTTTTAGAAAAGAAAGCTTTTTTTTATGTAGTACCTATATTAAGAAAAAATGAATATATAGAAATATATGGATTTATTGCTAAAGAGGAAAGAGAATTATTTATAAAATTAACCACTCTTTCTAAAATAGGTCCTAAATTAGCCTTAAATCTTCTTTCTGTCTTTTCTTCTGAAAACTTAAGAGATATAGTTCTTAATAAAAAAATAAGTGAGCTTTCAAAAGTCCCTGGAATTGGTCCTAAAAGAGCAGAAAAACTTTATTTAGAATTAAAAGGTCTCTTCTTAAAACCCACTCAAAAGGGTATAATAATTCCTCCAGAAAAAGAAATTATTCTTGAAGAAGCAAAAAGCTGTCTCATGAGTTTAGGTTTTCAAAGTAAAGAAGTAGAAAAAGTTTTATATGAAGTTTTTGAAGAAACTGATACATTAGACACTTTGGTAAAAAAAGCTTTAAAAAAATTTTCCCCTAAATTAAAAGAAGAAACTTTTAAGGAGGGTTTTAAATGACTGAAAAATACTTAATTAATACTGAAGAAACTTTGATTATAATAACTGACATTCAAGAAAAACTTATAAGGGCAATGGATGAAGATGTAGTAAAAGAAGTAATTAAAAATAATTTGATTTTAATTGAAACAGCAAAACTTTTTAATATTCCTATTATTCTTACAGAACAATATCCCAAAGGATTGGGAAAAACTGTAGAGGAAATTAAAAAGACACTTCCTTTATATGAGCCTATTGAAAAAATTACTTTTAATTCTTTTTTAGAACCTAATTTTGAAAAAAAACTTAATGAATATAAGGATAGAAAAAAAGTAATTTTAACTGGAATGGAAACCCATGTATGTTTATGGCAGACTGCTATAGATTTAATTAAAAGAGATTATGCAGTTTTTGTTCCAAAAGATGCAGTCTGTAGTAGAAGAAAACTTGATTGGGAAACTGGGCTTGATTTAATAAAATCTGCTGGTGGAATTGTAACTACCACAGAAACTCTTGTTTTTCAAATCTTAAAAAGAGCGGGAACCCCTGAGTTTAAGAAAATTTTAGAGCTGGTAAAATAATTTTAATTATCTTTTATGATCCAAAAAATAAGAAAAAGTGGCGGTAAAGAAATAAAAAAGGTTATAAGAAAAAAATAGGTATATCCCCAATAACTTACTCCGTATCCTGATAAAGTTCTTGAAAAAGTAAGAGATAAACTAAATAAAGTTGAAAAGACTGCATATTGGGTAGAAGAAAATTCTTTTTTACAAAGATTGGTAAGAAAAGTAAGAAAGGCAGCAGTTCCAAGGCCTCCACTAAAGCTTTCAAAAAGAGAAGCAAAATAAACAGTTTTTTTTGGTAAGTAAGGTAAAGAGGCAATAGTATATCCAAGATTAGAAAAAGACTGAAAAAAGCCTAAAATAAGAAGAGAATTTTTAATAGACCAAAGACTTGTTAAATAACCACCTAAAAGGGAACCTATAATAGTAAAAAAACTTCCTAAGGTCCCAGAAATAAGACCAATTTCAAGTCTATTAAACCCTCTGTCTACCCAAAATGGATAAACCATAGCACCAAGCAAGGCATCTCCTATTTTATAAGTGAGAACAAAAAAAAGAAGTAAAAGGGCTCTGTCTCTTTTTAATATTTCTTTTAAAGGATCTATAAACTGAGAACCAAAAGAAATTGTAAACTCCTTAGAAATAACTTTTAAAAAGGAATTAGAAATTAAAAAAATGCCACTTACAAAAGTTATTATACTTAATATATAAAATATAACTTTAAATCCTAAATAATGACTTATAGCTACAATTCCTCCTCCAAAAATTATAAGAGCTATTCTATAAGCTGAAATGCGAATCCCATTAGCTTTACCAAGAACTTTTGTAGGAATCCATTCTACAACAAATCCATCAGAAGCTGTGTCAAAAAGTGTGGAAAAGAAAGTAAGAAAAAACAAAAATATGAAAAAAGGCAAAGTAGCGGGAATAAAAAAGGAAAGAGCAAAAATGCTTATAGAAATTCCTATAAGGGAATTTCCCATCCAAAAACTTTTATAAAAATATCTATCTATGAACGGTGCAAAAAAGAGTCTTAAACTCCAGGGTAACCCTGCTATGGAAAAAAGTCCTATAGTTTTTAAATCTATACCTTCGCTTCTAAAGAATACAGGAATAAAAGTATAAAAAAAACCAAAAGGAAGACCAGAGAAAAAATAAATAAATCCTATGTAAAGTAGTTTTTTGTTAAACATTTCAAAAAATTTAAAAACTAAATTATATTTTAGTACCTTAAAAAGAAAAGCACCCAGATATGGAAAACAAGATTTATCAGGTAATATTGAAAGTTCCCTACATTAAAAAAGAAAAGGTAGAAGACTTTTTATATGAACATATTCCTAAAGGATGGGAAACTATTGAAAAAAAATTTAAAGTTTATTTTATCTTTTATCTAAAGGAAGAAAGTCCTGAATTAGCTCTTCTTGAAGAATTTTTAGAAAAAAATTTAGAGATTAAGTTAGAATATAAACTATTAAAAGAAGAAAATTGGGAAGAAATTTGGAAAGCTCATTTTAAACCTCTTAAAATAGGAAAGTCTTTAGTAATTATTCCTCCCTGGGAAAAATATAAACCAAGTCCTTATGAAGCGATAGTTATAATTGAAGCGGGTCAAGCTTTTGGCACAGGACATCATCCTACTACTAAAATGATGCTTGAAAATATAGAAATATTTAAAGAAAAGATAAAAGACTCAAACCTCAAAATAATTGACCTTGGTTGCGGAACCGGTATTTTAAGTATCGCCTGTGCAAAACTATTCAAAAATTCTACTATTTTTGCTGTAGATATAGATGATCTTGCCATAGAAGCATCTAAAAAAAATGCAATCTTAAATAAATTGGAAGATAAGATTATTATCCAAAAAGAGATACCCCAAGAAAAATTTCATCTAATTCTTGCAAATATTGGCTATAGAGAAATTAAAAATTTAGCTAAAATTATTAAAAATTTTTCCCAAATAGGTTCTCATGTATTTCTTAGCGGATTTTTAAATATAGATGCAGTAAATATAATAAATATCTATCAAAATATGGGATATTCCCTTATAAAACATCAAAAAGAAAATGAATGGAGTTTTCTTTGGCTAAAATTAATTACAAATTGAGTGGCGAATTTTTCTTGCTAAGGCTTTAAGTTTTTCTATTTCTTCCCAATTAGGTTTTTTTAAGGCAGGAAATACAGTATTATTGTGAAAAATAGGGTCTTCTTCAAGTGGATAACGAGAATATTGCTTAGCTATTTCAAAAAAGGGTGTTCCAGGAATAGGAGAAAATTCAGCTAAATGGGGAGGGATCTTATATTTTTCTAAAAATAAAAGGGATCTTTTTACCTCTTCAAAATTTTCACCTGGAATTCCATAAAGAAGATAAGCTCCAAGCTCTTTCTCCTTAAAACCAGCAGATTTTAAATATGCTACAGCTTGCAAAAATTCTTCAATACTAACTTTATTATCAAATCTATTTTCTACTCTCTCAAGCCCTATTCTTATAGTTTTAAATCCTGCTTTTTTTAATAATTTTGCTACATCTTTAGTAATAAATCTTGCATGGATAGCATTTGGGGTATGAAAACGTAAGTTTAATCCATAAGAAAGAATCTTTTCTAAAATTAAAGCTAAGTGAGAATCAAAGTTAAACAAAAGAGCATCATCATAAAAGGCAAAATCAATAACCCCATAATTTTTATGCCAAAAAAGTATCTCTTCAAATACCTCTTCTGGATTCTTCTTTTTAAATTGAGGATAAAGCTTTTTTGATGCACAATAGGGACAATTAAAAGGGCATCCGTAGCTTGTCATAATTATTACATAAGGGATGAAAGTTTGCATATCAAAAAGGGGATAATCATTTAAATAAGGAACCCCGGAAGGTAAAAATTTCACCCTTATAGTTTCTAAAAATTCTTCAGCATCACTTTTAAAAATATGAATAGGAAAATCTTTATAAAGTTTTTCTATCTCATATTTTAAATGTTCAAAACAAAGTTTTACATAGATTCCACCTATATAAATAGGTATCTCAGGATAATTTTGGGTCATATAATCAAGTATCACAAATAATCCAGGATACCAATAAGTCATAGTACAGGTTAAAAAGATTGCTTTAAACTTTAGGTGACTAATTATTTTTTTAAATATAAAAAAAGGTAATCCATATCTATAAAATTTTCGAGGAACATCCTTAAAATAAATAGGCTTAGGGATAACTTCTTTATAAAAGTGCCCTGTACCAAAATCCCTTCTTTTTGGTTTTTTAGGAAGTTCTTGATGAAAGGGATCAAGAAGATCTAAGTAGTATATTGAATAACCAAGTTTTCTTAGCTTACCACCAAGAAGAAGCAGTCCATAAGGTTTAAGCCAAAAATCATAGGCAGAAAAATCATAGATCCAAGGATTAATAAGAAGAAAATCAACTTCCATTTAATTTTAAATTTTCTTATTAAGAAATCTTTTAATCTTTGCAAACCCTCTCAAAGATTTTATCCTTGATTAAATCTTCAGGAATTGAAAGAAAAGAAATTCCTACAGATTTGCGGGAATATAATATTTTATCTTCTTTATTATACCATGCCCAATTTTTCTCTTTGTATTTTCTTTTTGCACAATCTATCTCATATTCATAAATACCATATTTTAAAGCTTCACACTTTTTGTTATCTTCCTCTGGAAGTCCTTCCCATAAAACTTCTCTATATTCACCACTACATAACCACTGAATCCAATAATTCTTACATCTTTTAACTATTTCTGAAGAGGGATAATATAAAATATTTAACTTTATTTTATCTTTTGAAAGTTTTTTAATACTGCCTGGAGAATAAAAAAGTTTTTCTTCTTTCGGCCCAGTATTTAGAAGTATCCATTCTTCACCTGCAACTTTAATCCTCCCCTGAGAATATCCTAATAAATTAAAGAAAAAAAGAATAAATAAGAAAAATAAAAATTTTAAAATTAAATATTTTTTCATAGTTACCCCCTTCAAATAAGTTTAAAATATTAATAATTTATTTCTTTTTTCCCACTGGAATAATATAAAGGGGTTGCTCCTCAATTTTTAGTCCCACAACCTTTTTTACTTCATTATCATAAAAGGCACCCACGGTAACAGCTCCGATTCCAAGTGCTGTTGCCTGTAAAAGTAGATTTTGAGCAGCATGCCCTACTTCAATATGAACATATCTTATACCTCTTTCTCCGTATTTTCTTGTGGTCCTCTCATAAACTGCTGCAATAACAAAATCAACTGCTGCCTTTTTAACCCATGGTTGACCTAAGGCTGCATAAAAAAGTTCTTCCCTTTTATCTCCCTCTTTAATTTTTATAAGTCTATGTTTAAAAGGTTCGTATTTGTAAACCCCAGCAGGAAGGTCTTTAACATTCCCGACTACTAAATATATTTCCAAAGGATATAAAGCACCTGCAGAAGGGGCAGTCCTACCACCTGAAGACTCAGTTATACCTTGCATAGCCCATAAAAGCTGAGAAATTTCCTGTAAACTAAGTGAATGAGAAGAAAACTCCCTAACTGACCTTCTTTCTTTTAAAGTTTCTTCTAATGTTACATTACCTTTATAATGAGGTAAAGGAAGCTCAATAAAACTTTTTCCATATAAATTAAAGTATATAAAAATTAATAGAAGTGTAATTAAAATTCTACCTATTTTTAAAAGATAACACATTTGATAACTTAAATAAACGCCCCCAACGGGATTCGAACCCGTGTCTCTGGCGTGAGAGGCCAGTATCCTAGTCCACTAGACGATGGGGGCATTTAAAAAGTTTTTTAAAAAATTATACCATCCTAAAAAAATGTCAATCCAAAATAAATTTCTATTCTTTTCTATTTAATTTAATAATTAAACAAGTTTATACTATTTTATTAAAACCCCCATCTTTCCGAATAAAATTAAAGATATTTATCTTGACACAACTATAATTTATTTAATAATACAAACACAGGAGGTTTGATGCGCTTTTTAAACTGGGATGAAAGTTTAGCTACAGGTATACCTGAATGTGATATGCAACATAAAAAACTTATTAATATGTTTAATGCTATATATGATGCTATAAGATTAAATGTAGATAAAAAAGCTTTGAAAGAAGCTCTTAATTCTTTAATAAACTACTTTGAAAAGCATTTTGCTTTAGAAGAAGAACTAATGGAAAAATATGAATATCCAGAAGCTCATATACATAAAGAAGAGCATAAAAAATTTAAAGAAAATCTCAATAAATTTTTACAAAATCCACAAGAAGAAATTAATTTTTTGGAGATTCTTAAATTTTTAAAGAATTGGTGGTTAAATCATATACTTACTATGGATAAAAAATATGGTCCCTTCTTAGAGATTAAAATTAAAAAATAAAAAGGAGGTTTTAAAAAAATGGGACTAAGAAGCTGGTTTAGAAAATTAAACAAAACCTTAGAACTTCATCAAAAAATCGTTCCTATAATTGTCATATGTTTTATTATTTTAATTGTTCTCACCATTGTGGTTACCTCTTTTATGGCTTATTATGTGGGGATTAATCATGCTAAAAATATAATTTTGAAAAATCAATTTAACCTTATTAATGATACCATAATAAAACATGGAGCTCTTATTGAAAAAATGGAAGGAAATCCAATTGGTAATTACAAAATCATAAGAGAAGAATTTTTAAAAACACAAAAAGACATAAGAATAATAAGGACTTCAAAAATAGATGAGCTCTTTGGAAAAGAAAGTCCTGAATATTATGCCATGGATAAAGAGGAAGCAAGGGTTCTCTTGGAAGGGGTTGAGAGGGTTTCTATTGATTTTGAAAAAGAAAAATTGAAAGGAATTTATCCAATAAAGGCTCAGGCTGAATGTTTAAGATGCCATTATAATGTTTCAGAAAATGAAGTTATAGGAGCTGTAAATATTACTTTACCTATTGATTATATAATAAAAGAACTTAAACTTATTATTCCTCTCTATATATTTTTAGGCTTGGGAGGAATTATTACTGCTTCTCTTTTAGTATATTTCACTTATATTTACATAGCTCATAGACCTTTAGAAAAAGTAACTTACCTTCTAAATAAAATGGCAGAGGGTGATTTAACTTTATCTGTAGAAGAAAGAATAAAAGATAGAGAAGACCTTATAGGGAAAATTGTTAATAGTATGGATAAGGTTTTAGAATATATGAGAAATTTTTCTTCTAAGACACTTGATTACTCTATTAAATTAGTTGAACAAGTTGACGATATATTTAAATTAGTAGATAGTGTGAATGAAAAAATAAAATTTCAAAATTTGAAAGTAGCTCAGACCTCTATAGTAGTAGATGATTTCGGATTGACTATAGGTGAAATCTCAAGACTTACAAGTAATATTAATAATGTTGCTAAAGAGATAAAAAGTAAGGTTGAAAAGGGACAAGAAATTATAAATGATGCCCAATTAAAAGAAATTTTAACTGAGGTTTTTAATTTAGGGGATAAAATAAATGAGTTAGCCTTAGGTATAGCTACAAATATTGAAAAGGGAGTAAAAACTTCTGAAGTAATTAATAAAGCTTTTGAAGAAATAAACCAAGTATCTTCAGAAATTAGCCAATTAATGGATAAAATAAGTGAAAGCACTTATGAAACCTTGTTAATTTCTTCTTATATGAAAACAGTAGCTTCTACTGTTAAAACAAGAAAGATGGAAGAAGTCCTTTTTGATCTTTTTGAAAAAGATATTGACCGTTATGTACTCCGCTTGCAAGCCCATATTAAAGGAATTGATAGACTTGACCCAGAAAGATGGGGAGATTATCAAGCCTTTCCTATAGGTAAATGGTACTACAGTGAAGAGGGTGAAAAGTTTAAACAAATGGTTAAGGAGTTTGACTTTAGTGAATTTGAAGGAACCTATAAAACACTCCATAGTATAGGAAAAGAATTAATAATTGCCTATAATAGGGAAGATTTTCTGAAAGTAGAAAAACTATTTCAACAGCTTAGAACTATAAGTAGAAGATTGAAATTGTACTTAGAAGATTTAAGAGATAAATATTTAGAATATTATTCTAAATAAAGATTAAAAATGTTTTTAGAACAAAATATTAAGCAATCAAACTTTAAATTAAGTGATTATAAAATTTATAAACAACAAATATTTGAGCTTTTTAAAAATTACAAAAATTTAAGAGGTGAATTAAATGATGGAATTGACATAAAAAGTTTAGAAACTAGAATAGAAAATCTCAAAAATAATCAATTTCTTATAGCTGTTGCAGGTGAAGTAAAAGCAGGAAAATCAACCTTTATTAACAGTTTGATAAAAGAAGAAATCCTTCCTACTGATGTTTTGCAAGCTACCAATGCATTAATAGAAATTTTTTATTCTAAAAGACCTTACTTAAAAGTGACTTATGCTTCTGGAAAAACAGAAATTATTGAGGAAAGCCCAAAGGAGGTTTTAAAAGAAAAATTAAAAGAAATAGCAGCTATCCGCGAAGAATATAGAGACATTCCTGTCAATTTAATTGATTTGTATATTCTTGAAAATGGTGAACTAAATATGATAGACAGTGATTTTATTAAGTATTTGGAAGAAAGGTCAGGAATGGAAAATCTAAGAGAATTAAAATATAAGATAGAAAATTACGCCTTCTCAAGATCTCGAGATAATATCCCTGTAAAAATAGAATTAGGCTATCCTTTTCCTTGGGAATTTGATGAAATAAGATTAGTTGATATGCCTGGAGTTAATGCTTTAGGAGGAATTCATGATGTTTCTTTTTCTTTCTTAGATAAAGCTAATGCTATTTTATTTATTCATCCAATTAAACCTATAGAATCAGAATCCTTCAAAAGATTTATTTCCTCGGTAATAACTAATAAGAGCAAGGAAAATCTATTTTTAATACTAACCCATTCTGCAGTGTTTTTTGAGGAAAAAGAAAGGCTTTTAGAAGAAGCTAAACGCATTTATAGTCCACTTATTTCCTCTGATAGAATTTTTGTAGTTGATAGTGTATTAAAATTAATTTATGAGGATTTAAAAAAGGGTAAAACTCTTGAGGAAATAAGAAGGGAACAAAGACAAAAAAGAAAATGGGTTGTTTACTTTAAAGATCTTGCTGAAGAAGAAGGATTAGATGAGATAGAGGCATTTATTAAATATTCAGGTTTTGAGGAATTGATACCCATTCTTGAAAATTTCTTACTTTCTGCTCCTTTTTCGGAATTAATGAATATTTTAGAATTAATAAAGGAGGGATATAAAGAGCAGATAAATATTCATCAGGAAACTATCCGCTTATTAGAGAGCCAAAAAAAAGATAGAGAAGAATTTTTAGCAGAAATTGAAAAAAGACAAAAGGGTCTTAAAAAACTTGAAACTTACTGTTATTTTGTTTTAGAAGAAGCGGCAACTATTTTTATAGGAGTTCATTCTCCCATAGAGAATTCTCTTGATAATTTAAAATTTGACTATTATGATAAGTTTATAAAATCAACCGATATAGAAGAATTAAGAAAATATTATAGGGATGCCGAAAACGACCTTAATATGATTGTACAAGAAAATATTAGAAATATAAGTAAGTTTTTTAAAGAAAAACTTGAACAAGTAGGTGAACAGTTTAGAGAAGAATATAACATACAGATTCCTAAAATTGATTTTTCCGCTATAGAAGAAAACTGTAGAAAAGCAGTGGCTAAAAAAGAAGAAATTACAAAAGAAGTTATAGAAAGTATCGCAGAAAATTGGAATTTTTTAAAACCTTGGAAATGGCTAAAATCAAGTAGAACAAAAAGGGTAGTTGTAGGAGTAAGGGAAGTTTTAGATGATGAAGTATTTTTTAAAACTCTAAAAAATAACCTTATAGAAAGCTTTATTGATGTAATCGAAGAGTTAAGAGATCAATTTTATAGAGCCTTTGAATTTTACAAAAAAAGTATAAGAAAATTGTTAGAAGAAAAACGAACCTATTTGGAAAATCTTAAAAAGGAATTAAAATCAAATGAGAGGATTGATTATGAAATTCTTATGCTTGAAAAAAATATTGCTTTAATTGAAAAAGAGATAAAAATAATAGAAGGATTTATAAAAGGATTATTGCAATGATAGAATCTAAAACTCTTAAACAAATAGAAAAAAAATTAGAAGAAGATATTTCTAAAGAAATTGAACTTATTAAAAGTGAAATCTTTTTCATTTTAGATAAAGACCTAGATATCTACTTTTTGAGGGAATTTGTAAAACAATATCCTCGTAAACTTTTAAAAGAAAAGGCTGAGGTTTTGCTTGATACCCTACTAAATTATCTTATGAAAGAAATATTAGAAAAAATTAAAAATATGCATCTTGAGCACCAACATAAATTTTTTAAAGAAAATTTTAGAGATAAAATTAGAATTGAAGCTCTTTCAGAAAATGGAAATTTTAAACCTCAACCTATAAAAATAAAAGAGGAAGAAGGATTATTAGATAAAACTATTACTGCAGCACCAGGAATTGCTGTAAGTGCTGGAGGAATTATTGCAACTATAGCTATACCTGAAACAATACCCTTAAAAGCTATTCCAGCAGTTTCTACCTTATTTGGTCCTATATATATAATTAAAAAATTAAAAGACAAAAACAGAAGACTTAAGAAAATCTGGAAAAAGCAGGTTAATTCCTATCTAAAACTTGCTAAAAATGATTTAAAAAAATGGCTCTTAGATGTAGAAGCAAATTTTTTAAAGGATTTAGAAATTTTTCATAAAAAAATAAGTTCCTCTCTTGAAAGTCCAATAGATAGAGGTAGTATGAATTATGTAAAAATTAAAAATACTTAAAAAGGAGAAGAAAAGATTATGGTAAAAAAAATTTTCCCCAAAATTCAAAGTATTATAGATAAAAGTAAATTAGGAAAAAAAGGAATATTAGCCTTTGATTTAGGAAGTTATTCAATTAAAATAGCCGAAGTTCAAATTATTAAAGGTGAACCAATTTTGACTAATTTTGTTCGAGGAAGAACTTATAAAAATGTTATTATAAATGGAATTATTAACGATTTTCAATATTTACTTTCCAATATACAAAATGTTTTAGATGTTTTTAGAAGCAACACTAAAATAGTAAATCTTTCACTTCCCTATGACCTTGTAATTTTTGATTCTTTCAAAAGCCCACATATTCCCAGTGAAGAAGAAATAAAAACTAAGATAAATGATGAAATACCTTATAAAATTGAAGATGTTTATTATAGCTATTATATAATTCCCAAAAAGGATTTTTATCAAATCTTTTATCTTGTAGCTAAGAAAGAAATAATTGAACAGTATGAAACCCTTATAAAAACATTAGAATATCAAGCTAATAATATTGATGCAGATTTTGTAAATTTACATAATCTTATAGAAGCCATTTATGGAGAAAAAACAAAGGTGATTATAGACTGGGGAGATAGTAAAATTAAATTACTTTTTTGTGAAAAAGAAGTACCTATATATAGCAGAGAACTCTTTAATTTAGGAATAAAAAACTTAAGAAAAGATATAATCAAAAATTTAAAAGTTGATGTTGATATTGCTGAAGCTTTAATAGTAAATCCAGAAAGAGATAATTATCCTGAGGTTAAAAAAATTTATAAAAATTATATTAAAGAAGTTCTTGAGGAATTAGAAACTACTATCAAATTTGTAACAGGAAAATTTAACTTAACTATTGAAAATATATTCTTAGTCGGTGGAGGTGCAAACATTCCGAATATAGATGAAATCTTTAGTGATTCTTTAAAAATTAATACACAAATAATTGATTTGAAAAAACTTATTAAATTTTCTGATAATTTTGATCCAGATTATACAAAAATAGTAAAGACTCAAGGAGCAATAGCAGTCGCTACTGCAATGAGAGATTTTCTCTAAGTTTCTTGTTTTATCAATTTTTTAAATTCTTTATAAATTTCAGGAAGTTTAGCAAAAATAATTACTGCTCTTTTCCAAATATCTGCTTTTATTGCAGGAATTCCTGCTACTTCTTCTCCAGGGGGAACCTCTCCCGTTACACCAGATTTACCTGCTACTTTTGCACCTTTTCTAATCTTACTATAGGGAGCTACTCCAACTTGTCCTCCAAGCATTACATAATCTTCTAAAACTGCACTCCCACCAATTGCTGTATGAGAAACAAGAATATTTTCTTTCCCTACTCTCACATTATGTCCTACCTGCACCAAATTATCAATTTTGGTTCCCTTTCCTATAATTGTTTTTCCAAAAACAGCTTTATCAATTGTTGTATTTGCGCCTATTTCCACCTCATCTTCTATTTCTACAATTCCAAAGTGATAAATTTTTATGTTTTTATATCCCTCTTCCATTTCTTCTTGAGCAAAACCAAAGCCATCTGCACCTATTACTACTCCTGCATGAATTATGCAATTTTTACCAATTTTAGTATAAGGATAAATTACTACATTGGGATAAATAATTGTATTTTCTCCGATTTCTGAGTAAGCTCCTACAAAAACCCCTGGATAAATTACTACATTTTTTTCTATTTTTGCCCCTTTTTGAATATATACTAAAGGATATATCGCACAAGGCTCTTTTATTTTTGCTTCATCTTCTATAAAAGCATAACTACTTATACCCCATTTTGGTTCTATTTCTATTTTAAAAAGTTCAGTAAGCTTAGCAAAGGCAACTCTTACATTTTTTACTTCTATAGCTGATTTTTGAGGAAAATACTTGGCAAAACCCTCTGGACAAAGTACTGCTTTAGCTTTTGACTTTTGGGCTTCATCTACCCTTTTAAAAGAATCTACAAAAATTAAATCTCTTTCCTTAGCTAAGGGAATAGCATTAATTCCTTCTACCTCAAAATCTTCTCCTATCAAGGTGCCATTTAATTTTTTGGCAAGTTCTGAAATTTTAATTTTTTTCATTTTCAAATTTCCTCACAAAATTTTTTAATTCTCCATTTTTAATGTATTTTCTTTCTCCAGTTTTCCTTATTTTAACCTCAATTTCTTTATTCTTTTCATAGCTTTTCCCTAAAATCACTTGAAGAGGAATCCCTATTAAATCTATATCTTTAAATTTAACTCCTGGTCTTTCTTCTCTATCATCCAAAATCACATCCCAATTTTGAGATAAATTTTTATAAATTTTTTCCGCCTCTTCTTTAAAGGTCTCTTTTAAATATATTATAGCTATTTGAAAAGGTGCAATCTGCCAAGGGAAAATTATTCCATCTTCATCATGGTTCTGCTCAATAGTTGCAGCAAGTATCCTACTTACACCTATACCATAACATCCCATAATAAAGGGCTTCATTTTCCCATCTTTATCTAAAAACATAGCTTTCATAGGTTCACTATATTTTGTCCCTAGTTTAAAAATATGCCCCACTTCTATACCTCTTGTAAAACTTAAAGTTTCTTTACACTTTGGGCATAGGTCTCCTAAGGTTGCTTTCCTTACATCAGCCACTATATTTGGTTTGAAAGTTGATCCTAAGTTAGCATTTATATAGTGATATTCATCTTCATTTGCTCCTATAACAAAATTGGGATATCCTTCTAAAGCTTTATCAGCAATTACTTTTATTTTTAAATTTTTAGGTCCTATAAAACCAGGACTTGCTCCTACAATTTTTCTAACCTCCTCTTCATTTGCCATTCTAAAAGTTTTACCAGAAAATAATTTTTCAAGTTTTACTTCATTTACTTCATGATCTCCTCTTACACAGATAGCAACAGCTTCTTTTTCCTCAATAATGTAAATTAAGGTTTTAGTTATTTTAGAAACAGGAAGTCCTAAAAATTCTGCTACTTCTTGAGCAGTCCTAACTCCAGGAGTATAGACCTTTTCTAATGGTTTTTCAGGCTCTAAAGGATATTTTTCCCCAGAAATAGCAGGAGTAAGTTCTATATTAGAAGCATATCCACATCTCTCACAAAAAGCTATTAAATCTTCTCCTGTTTCAGCAAGTACCATAAATTCATGAGAAACATCTCCTCCTATAGCTCCTGTATGAGCTTCAACTGCCTTAAACTTTAACCCACAGTTGGTGAAAATCTTTTCATAAGTTTCATACATTAGTTGATAACTTTTTTCTAATCCGTTCCAGTCTGCATCAAATGAATAAGCATCTTTCATTATAAATTCTCTTGCTCTCATAATGCCAAATCTTGGACGAATCTCATCTCTAAATTTTACTGCTATCTGATAAAGAATAAGAGGAAGTTCTTTATAGGATTTTACATCTCTTCTTATTATTTCAGTAATTACTTCCTCATGAGTTGGTCCTAAGCAAAAATCATGTTCTTTTCTATCTTTAAATCTTAAAAGTTCTTTTCCATAAGCATCCCAACGTCCGGTTTCTTTCCAAAGTTCTGCTGGTTGAACAAGAGGCATAAGAATTTCTAAAGCACCAGCTTTATCCATCTGGTATCTTACAATATTTTCTATCTTTTTTAAAGCTTTAAAACCCAAAGGTAAAAAGTTATAAATACCAGAGGCAAGTTTTCTTATCATCCCTGCTCTAAGCAAAAGTTTATGACTTATTATTTCAGCTTCAGAGGGATCCTCTCTTAAGGTAGGAATAAAAAAGTTTCTCCAGCGCATGATTCTTTTACTCCTTAAAAGTTATTTTTTTGTATTTTCTTGTTTTTAAGTCAAGAATAACAAAACTGGGGGCTCCTTCTTTCCCTAAAATTTCTCCAGGATTTATAACTAAGGTTTTACCTATTTCTTTTATCTCATACTTATGGGTATGTCCACAAAAAATAAAATCATATTCTTCTGTTTTTGCTAAAGCATAAGCTATTTTAGGATAATGAACCATAGCAATTCTATATTCTTCTATTTCTAAAAACGCACTATCTCCATGAAGCTTTATATTAGAATATTCTAAAATTTTTTGAATTAAAAGATAAATATCTCCTGGATTATTTCCTAAAATAAGGTGTATTTCTTTATCAAATTTTCCAAGAATAGGAACCATAAAAGGTGAAATCAAATCTCCGCAATGAAAAATTTTTTCGCAATTTTCTTTTATAGAAATTTCTATAGCTTTTTGTAAATTAGGAATAGAATCATGACTATCACTCATTATAGCTACTTTCATAAATCTTTTATCTCTTTTTCAAAAATTCTTCAATCCCAAGCCTTTTCCAAATTTTGTCAATTTTTTCTTTAATTTCTTTTGTCATTACTATTTCTTCTGGCCATTCCCGAGTATATCCTTCTTCTTTCCATTTTTTTGTAGCGTCAATACATATTTTAGACCCAAAGCAGGGTTGAGGACTTGCATGATCAAGGGCATCAACTGGTCCTTTCACCATCATTATATCTCTTTCTGGATCTACATTTCCAGTCATATAAAATAATGCCTCACTTAAATTTTGTACGTTAACTTCTTTATCAAATATAACTATTATTTTAGTAAACATCATTTGTCCAAGTCCCCAAAGAGCTGAAGCTACTTTAAAAGCATGCCCTGGATAACGTTTATCTATTGAAACAAAAGCCAAATTATGAAAAACTCCTTCCCAAGGAAGATTTATGTCTATCACTTCTGGCAAAATTTTCTTAATAAGAGGTAAAAAAAGCCTTTCAGTCACTTTACCAAGATAACAATCTTCCATTGGAGGTTTACCTACAACTGTTGCAGGATATATAGCATCTTTTCTCATAGTAATACAAATTACTTTAAAAATTGGGTAATAATCCTGAGGAGTATAATATCCTGTGTGGTCTCCAAATGGTCCTTCTAATTTTCTTTCATAAGGTTCTACATAACCCTCAAGAACAATTTGAGACTCAGCAGGCACTTCTAACGGAATAGTTAAACATTTAACAAGTTCAACAGGTTTCCCTCTTAAAAATCCTGCAAGAATTAATTCATCCATATCTTCGGGAAGGGGTGCAGTTGCAGAATAAATTACTGCAGGATCTGGCCCTATAGCAACAGCAACAGGTAATTTTTGCCCAAGCTTTTCTGCTTTCTGATAATGTTTTGCTCCTATTTTATGAACTTGCCAATGCATACCGGTCTCGTTTTTACTAAAGACTTGCATTCTATACATTCCTACATTTCGTACACCTGTTTCTGGATCTTTAGTAAAAACACAAGGAAGCGTAATAAAGCGCCCTCCATCTTTTGGCCAGCATTTTAAAATTGGAAGTTTAAATAAATTAACCTCTTCTTTTATCCAAACTACTTCCTGACAAGGCGCTTTATCAACTAATTTAGGAAATAAATTTTTAGCTTGCCAAAGTTTAGGAATAAATTTTAATTTTCCAAAAAACCCCTCTACTTTTTTAATTTCTATAAAATCAATTAAAGTTAAAGCAAGTTCTTCAATTTCTTTTACCCCAAAAGCAAGGTAAATCCTTTTAAAACTACCAAAAAGATTGGTTACTACAGGAATTTTATAATCTTTTACTTTCTCAAAAAGAAGAGCAGGACCATTCAATTTGCAAACTCTGTCAGTAATCTCTGTAATTTCAAGCTCTGGAGAAACCTCAATATTTATTTTTAAAAGCTCTTTTTCCTTTTCTAAAACTTCTATAAACTCTTGTAAATTTTTGTAGGCTTTCATAATACTAAACTTCAGCAATATCTTTTCTGAAACTAAAGTCTACTTCTATGGGATATTCTCCTGTAAAGCAGGCTAAACATACCTTATTTCTTAACTCTTCAACTGCTGATAAAAGCCCCTCAATACTTAAATAATAAAGGGTATCAATATCCAAAAATTTTCTAATTTCTTCTATAGAATGCTTATGTGCAATTAATTCTGCAGAGGACGGAAAATCAATGCCAAAAAAGCATGGAAATCTAAGGGGTGGACAGGAAAGTAAAAAATGAATTTTTTTTGCCCCTGCTTCTTTTATACTTTTAAGTCTGTTACGAGAAGTGGTTCCTCTAACTAAGGAATCATCAATTATAATTATTTCTTTCCCTTTTAAAATATCTTTAACAGGGTTTAATTTCATTTTTACAGAAATACTTCTAATCTTTTCTGAAGGTTGAATAAAAGTTCTTCCTACATAATGATTTCTTATCATAGCTACTTCTATTGGCAGACCACTTGCTTGGGAATAACCTATAGCTGCATAATTGCCTGAATCTGGAAAAGGCATTACAAAATCTGCCTGAAGGGGACACTCTTTGTAAAGATTTTTCCCAAGATTTTTTCTCACTAAATATACATTTTTATTAAATATATAACTATCTGGTCTTGCAAAATATATGAATTCAAAAATACAATGGCTTAGATTGAATTTCTCTTTTTTAAAGGCTTTATAAGATTTGGGTCCCTCTTTATCTATTATAAGTATCTCACCTGGCTCTATATCTCTCAAATATTGAACTCCTATTAAATCAAAAGCACAAGTTTCAGAGGCAATAACATATCCTCCATTAAATATTCCAAAAGATAAGGGTCTAAAACCCCAAGGGTCTCTAAAGGCAACAAGAATATCTTCATAAAGAAGCAAAATTGAATAAGCTCCTTTAATTCTTTTCATTGTTTCTACAATGGCATTAACAAGTCCTTTTTTAAGATTTTTAACTATTAAGTGCACAATAACTTCGCTATCCATAGTAGTTTGAAAAATATGTCCATCTTCTTCAAGTTCACATCTAATTTGATATGCATTAACAAGATTTCCATTATGAGCAATAGCTAAAGTTTTTTTAGCAAAATTTACACAAAAGGGCTGAACATTTTGAAGAATAGTAGAACCAGTAGTGGAATATCTTACATGCCCTATAGATATATAACCTGAAAGATTTTTTAGTATTTCCTCATTAAAAACTTCACTTACTAAACCTAATCCTTTCCATTCTTTTATCCTTTTTCCATCATAAACCACAATACCTGCACTTTCTTGACCTCTATGTTGAAGAGCATATAGTCCCAAATAAGTATAATTAGCTGCTTTTTCTACTCCATATATTCCAAAAATGCCACACATTTCTTTTTCTCCTTATTTTTTTCTTATTTTATAATCCCACCTACTGTAAGTTCAGGAATTCTAAGTGTAGGTTGACCATCTGCTACAGGAACACCTTGTCCATCTTTACCACAAGTCCCAGGAATAAATTTTAAGTCATCTCCTACCATATCAATTATTTCTAATACCTTAGGACCATTTCCTACCAGAGTTGCTCCTTTAACTGGATAGGCAATTTCTCCCTTTTCTATATAATAACCTTCTCTTACTTCAAAAACAAAATCTCCTGTTAACGGATTAACCTCTCCTCCCCCCATCTTTTTAACTAAAAGCCCTTTTTCTATGCTTTTTATTATTTCTTCAGGGTTATGAGGACCTTTTTCTATATAGGTATTTGCCATTCTTGGTATAGGAATGTGTCTATAATCTTGTCTTCTTCCGTGACCATTAGATTTTTTCCCATATTTTAAAGAAAAGTATTTATCATAAAGGTAATTCTTTAAAACACCTTTTTCAATCAAAATTACTTTTTGTGCGATTGTTCCTTCATCATCAAATTTATAAAACCCATAAAGAGAAGGTAAAGTCGCATCATCAATAACAGTAATAAGTTCACTTGCGACTTTTTCTCCTAATTTACCTGAATAAATAGATAATCCTTCCTCAGCATGATCTGCCTCAAGTCCATGCCCCACTGCTTCATGAATCATAGTTCCACCTGCTGTTCCTGAAAGAACAACAGGCATAATCCCTGCAGGAGCTTTTTTAGCAGAAAGCATAACCAACGCAAGATCACTTGCTTTCTCAGAAATATTTAATACCTCTGGTAATTCCTTAATTTTTTCAAAAGAAAGAGCTTTTCCAAAAACCTCATATCCTCTCTCTAAAATTCCATCTTTTTCAGCAATAACCAGAACAACGAGTTTAGAATAAACCCTTTCATCTTCTATAAGCTTTTCTTCAGAATTTAAAATAAGGATTTCCTTTTTTATTTCACTTAATCCAATTTTATAATGTTTAATATTTTCTGTCTTTTTAACCTTTTTCTTCAACTCTTCTAAAAAATCTAATCTTTCTTTAAGATACAATTCATAATCTTTAAGCTTATTAGATTCAGAAATTAAAGGTTTTTCCTTTTTAGGTTTTGAAAATTTCTCTTTTAAGCCAACTTTTACTAAGTCTTCTAAAGCTTTTATATCTTCTAAACTAGAGGAATAGGCAAATTTAATTTTAAATTTTTCATCTATTTTTCTAAAAGCTATACCCTCTTCTTTACCCCAATTTATTTCATCTATTCTATCTGGCTCTATAACTAATTTAAAAACCTCAACAGATTCAAGATAAATCTCTCCGAAAAGGGAATCTCCCTGGGAAAAGCTTTTTAAAAGTTTATCAATATTTTTAGGAATTTTTTCTTTAAGTTTCATTTTGAAAACTATTTTAACAAATCCACATATTTTTGAAACTCCCTTTCAGTTAAACACCCCTTCCTTCCAAAATCTCTAAGACTAATACCTGCTGAATAAATACCTAATTTCAATATATTTTCTTCTGAAAAACCCAGTTTAATACCTGCTAAAACACCAGCATTAAAATAATCTCCTGCACCTGTATTATCAACTATTTTTTCTACTTCATAAATTGACATTTTAAAACTTTTCTTTTTAGAATGAAATTCTGCACCTTCCTTTCCTTTTTTTAAAAATATCTTATCAATTCCTAAGTTTAATAACTCTTTCAGAGATAAACCTATTTTTTCTAATTCATATTTGGTAATAAATAAAATTTCTGTGTTTTTTAACCAAAAAAATAAAAATTCTTTACCTAAATGGGCATAAACTTCACCAGGATCAAAAGAAATTTTAAAATTTAAACTGGATAAAATTTTTCTCTGAAATTCTTGACCACTTTTACTAGCAAAAGAAGAAAAATGGAAAGAGCTCTCAAATTGAGATAAATCAATTTTTAATTCCTGAAGAAAATCTTCACTATTTCCTGGACTAACAGCTATAAATCTATCTTTTCTTTTATCAAGTAAAATAATAGCTAAACTTGTTTCCCCCTTTTTTATAATAAAATCTGTATTTAAATTTAATTTTTCAAATTCTTTAATTATTTTTTTGCCAAATTCATCCTTTCCAGTTGCTCCTAAAAAGGTATTTTTAAATCCCCATAAAGATAAGGCATAAATTGTATTTGCTCCTGATCCTCCTCCACATTCAAAAAGAAACTTTCCCTTTTTTTCTAAAAATTTTAAAAATTTTAAAAATTTATTTCTTTCTAAAACGATTTCCCTTCCTGGAAGAATTTTTAAACTTTCAAATTTAATCTCAGAAAGGTCTTCTATCTCGAAAAATATATCCCAATTTAGTGATCCACAACCAGTAAAATCAAATTTCATCAGAATTCTCGCCAAGATTTATACCTTAATTAAATTTTTATTATATCAAAAAGACTAATAAAGACTATAAAAGATAAGGCATTGTGTATCTTTTAATTAGCTTAAACGAAAAAGGGTTGATTTCTTAAAGAAAAAAGGTGGCAAAAAAATAATTTGCCACTTTTAAAATTTTATAAATAGTTTTTAGATTTAAAGAAGGGTAGAACGCCCTTTTTCTGTAAGGCTATATTCTTCTCCTTCTAGGGCAATAAAACCAGCTTCGGTAAGCTCTCTTAAAGAGTTTCTTACCTGAAAAAGAGGTCTTTTAGTAAGTTCTGCAACTTCAGAGGCGGAAATCTTACCTTTTTCATTTAAAAGCTTAAGAAACTCAATTGCTCTTTCACTAAGTTTACCATCAGGGCTTATACATCCAGCAGGCATTTTTTTCTCTCCTTTTTAGCTTAATTTTTTCTTACAGAAATACCAATCAATGCATTCATATCCCTGTTTAAATCTGTTTACAGCTTCTTCATAATTGGTAGGTGGAGGTACTATTACTTTTGTATTTTCTTCGGTAAACTCCCAAACTTGAGGTTCAGGTACCCAATTAGCTGGAGTTGCTACACCATGTTTATCTGCTGTCTGCAAAGCATCTATCAATCTTAAGATCTCCTTCATATTTCTTCCTGCAGAAAGAGGATAATAAATAATAGCCCTTATCTTTCCATTAGGATCTATAATAAAAACTGCTCTTACAGTAGCAGATGAGCTTTCCCCTGGATGTAACATACCATAAAGCTTAGCTACCCTTCCGTCAGCATCTGCTATAATAGGAAATGGGATTTCAATCCCGGTTTTTTCTTTAAGATTCATCGCCCAAGCTATATGGGAAAAAACACTATCTATACTTAAACCTAAAAGTTGAACATTTCTTTTGGCAAATTCATTATTCATTTGGGCAAAGGCTAAAAACTCAGTAGAACAAACAGGGGTAAAATCTGCTGGATGAGAAAAAAATACCACCCACTGGCCTTTAAAATCTTCAGGAAATTTGATAGGACCCATTGTAGTCATTGCTTCAAAGGCTGGTGCCTGATCTCCAATTCTTGGCATACTAATTATTTCTTTTACCTCTTCCATAATGCACCTCCTAATAAAAATTTTTATTTTAAAAAAAATATAATACAGTAAAATTTTTTGTCAATTCAATAGATTTTGCAAGAGATAATTTTTATAGCAAACATTAAAATTTAGTTATAGATCCTTCTAACAATATCAAAAATAATCTTGAAAATCTATCAAAAATTAAATAAGATTAATTTTGTGAGTGAAATTATATTTTTGGGAACAGCTGGTGCCCGTTATGTAGTTGCTAAACAATTAAGAGCCTCTGCTGGAACTGTTATAAATATTAATAATTCTTATTTACTTCTTGACCCTGGTCCAGGAACTTTGCTTCACCTTGCCAAAAAGAAAATCCCTATTGAGAAAATAGAAACTATTATAGTTTCCCATCAGCATTTAGATCACTCAGCGGATTTAAATATTATAGTTGACGCTGTTACTGAAGGAGGATTAAAAAAAAGAGGAACTTTGTTTTTAACAGAAAGTGCTTTAAAAGAAGGAATTTTACTTTCTTATCTTAAGCCCTATCTTAAAAAAATAGAAATCTTAAAACCTAATACTTTTTATGAAAATTTTCCCTTTAAATTTAGAACTACCTGTTTACTTAAACATACAACAGAAAATTATGGGCTACTTTTTTATCTTCCAGAAAAAAAGGTTGTTGGTTTTATAATTGATACTGCCTATTTTGAAAAATTGGAAGATGAATTTGCTTCTGCAAATATTCTTGTAATTTATACTGTAAGGCATACCCCAAAAGAAGGAGTTTTACATTTAAGTATCTCAGATGTTAAAAAGATTTTAAGCAAAATAAAACCTGAAGAAGTTATTCTTACTCATTTTGGGATGACCATGCTTAAAGCCAATCCTTTTAAAATAGCTCAAGAGCTAAGTAATGAGCTTGGATTAAAAATAAGAGCCTGCTATGATGGAATGAGCATAAAAATCTAGCGAGATTTTATTTTTGATAAAATAAATTTTCTCAAAGGTTCTATGTTTTCTTTTTCTTTACAAGATGTCAAAAATATCGGAAAATCAGGGTTTAACACAAACACTTCTATATAATTTTTGACCTGTTTATTAATTTCTTTTTTAGAGAGTGTATCTATCTTGTTTAAGACAATACAGAAAGGCTTTTTGATAGACTTTACAAATTTAACTAAATTTATATCAAGTTCATCAGGAATCCTTCTTATATCAAAAATTAAAATAAGCAAACAAAAATCTCTTACTGCTTTAAGATATCCTTCAACTAAATATTTCCATTTTTTTTGTAATTCTGCTGGTGCTTTAGCAAAGCCATAACCAGGAAGATCAACAAGATAAAATTGATAATCTATTCTAAAAAAGTTTATAGATTTAGTAAATCCAGGGGTTGAAGAAATGCGAGCTATATTTTTTCTATTAAGAATAACATTTATTAAAGATGATTTCCCCACATTTGATCTTCCTAGAAAGGCAATTTCTGGAAATTCAGGAGGAGGAAGATCTTTAAGATCGTATACACTTTTTATGAATTCTATCTGTTTAAACATTTTTAAAAGAGGAGGGGGCAGGGTTTAAGTAAGCCGGGTTCTGTTACCTGAGACATCCTCAGGCGGTGGTTATTTCTCTGGGGAGAAGGTTACCCTTCTCCTCAAGCGGCCTACCTGAGCCTTTTGGGCGGGGAACCCTTAGGCTCTGTTTGGCCTTGCTCCAAACGGGGGTTACCGTGCCACAGGATGTTACCATCCTGTGCGGTGAGCTCTTACCCCACCTTTTCACCCTTGCCCGCACTAAGAGAGCTAAAAATCTCTCTTAGCCGCTGGCGGTCTGTTTTCTGTGGCCCTTCCCAGGGATTACTCCCTCCGGGTATTACCCGGCGTCCTCCCCTGCGGAGCCCGGACTTTCCTCCCTGGAAGATCTCTTTTCAAAGATCTTCCAAAGCAACCACCTCTTAAACCCTACCCCTTTTTAAATTTTAAAGCAGATTTTCACTACTTCAACACCTAAGAAGTATCCTTCAACTTCTTGACAAATCTTAAGAGTATATTATTTTTAGTCTTAACAAAGGGCCGTTAGCTCAAGTGGTAGAGCAATGGACTCTTAATCCATAGGTTGGAGGTTCGAGTCCTCCACGGCCCACTTTTTAATTGTCAAATTTTTTCTTCATTTTTTCAATTTTTGTTGAAATAATTTTCAATATAAGTTATTTTTAAATCAAGTAGATTAATTATTTTAATTAATTTTTTGCTAAAAATTGTTAAAATTTTATAAAAATCTTGAGGAAGCTAAAGGGAAACAATTACCATAAAAATAAAAATTTACAGAAAATTGGATTTCCTAGGAAATCAAAAGTTTTTCGCAAGGGATAAATTTATTTAGGAGGTGTCCTATGTATAAGCATATTATAAAAATTCTAGTTTTTCTTTTTTTATTTTATAATATTACTTTTGCCCAGTCTTCTATTAGCTCAGAAACTCAGGTTTGTATTTCTTGTCATGAAATAGTAACTCCTGGTATAGTTAAAGACTGGAAGGCAGGATTACATTCTAAGGTTACTTTAAAAGAAGCTTTAAGTAAAGATCCCCTTTCTCGTAAAGTAACCCCTTCCCTTTCTTTTAAAAATAAAGACATAGTAATTGGGTGTGCTGAATGTCATACCTTAAACCCTGAATCTCATAAAGATACTTTTGACCATAATGGATTTAAAGTTCATATTGTAGTTTCTCCCAAGGATTGCGCAGTTTGTCATTCTAAAGAAGTTGAAGAATACGATAAAAACCTTATGTCAAAAGCCTACAACAATTTAAAGGATAATCCCCTATATGATAAACTTATTAAATCTTCCTTAGAACCTCATCCAAATATTCTTTCTGAAAATGATGCTTGCTTAGCATGTCACGGAACAAAAGTCGAAGTAAAAGGTGAGGTAATAAGAAATACACAGATGGGAGAAATGAAATTTCCTATTCTTTTAGGCTGGGCAAACAATGGAGTAGGAAGAATAAATCCTGATAATTCAAAAGGAGCGTGTACATCTTGTCACCCAAGACATTCCTTTTCTATAGAAATTGCTCGTAAACCTTATACCTGTTCCCAATGTCATAAAGGACCAGATGTTCCTGCTTATAAAGTTTATGTGGTAAGCAAACATGGGAATATATATTCATCCAAAAGTGCTGAAATGAACTTTAGCAACGCTCCTTGGAAAGCGGGAGAAGATTTTAAAGCTCCTACTTGCGCAGCATGTCATGTAAGTTTATTAGTTGATAACAATAATAACGTAATTGTAGAAAGAACTCATCAAATGAATGACAGAATCTCTTGGAGAATTTTTGGATTAATATACGCTCATCCCCATCCCAAAGACTCTGATACGACAAAAATTAAAAATAAAGCTGGTCTTTCCCTTCCTACTGAATTAACAGGAGAATTTGTAAAAGATTTTCTTATAGATGAAAAGGAAATGGAAAAAAGAGAAAATAAAATGAAAAGTATTTGTATGGCTTGTCACACAAGCTCTTGGATAGAAAACCACTTTTTAAAATTCCATAATGCTATAAAAACAACAAACGAACAAACCCTTGAAGCTACAAAAATTTTGCTTGAAGCTTGGAAAAAAGGGGTAGCCAATGCTTCTTGTATTTTTGATGAAGCTATAGAAAAAATGTGGGTTGAGCAGTGGTTATTTTATGCAAATTCTGTAAGGTTTGCCTCTGCTATGGGTGGAGCAGATTATGGAGTATTTGAAAAGGGAAGATGGTATCTAAATAAAAACATACAAAATATGAAAGATTGGCTTCTCTTTTTGCTTAAGAAAAAAATAGATATTAATCCTTGACCTATTTTAAATTTTAAAGATAATTTTAAATTAATCTAAAAAAAGGCCGAATTTTTATATTAAAAATTTTTAAAAAAGGAGGAAATCTTTATGGGATTTTTTAGCAATCTTGATAAAAAAGTAAGAATTCGTTGGAAACTCATTATCCCCTTAACTATAGTTACTGCTTTTGGAGTAATAATAACAGTTATTGTTACAGGGTTTTTTTTACATTGGATTACCCTTTATCATGCTAAAAACGAAACTTTTCCTAATTATTATTCCTCTATTAAAGTTTCCTTAATAAAAGATATGGCAAGTTCAAATTATAGAGAGCTTAGGAATTACTATTTACAATCTTTAAAAAATGTAAAGATATTTAGAACCGAAAAAGTAGACGCTCAATTTGGTAGTGAAAGCTCAAGTTTTTATCCTTCTCAAGAAGAAAAAGTTTTTATTGATAAAATTATTCTAAATAAAGAAGAAGGAAAAATTTATAAAACAAATGGTTCTTTAAAAGCTCTTTATCTTTTAAAAGCTAAAAAAATGTGCCTTTCCTGTCATAATGTTAGAGAGGGAGATCTTCTTGGAGGAGTGTTTATAGAAATACCTTTTAAAGATGTTTTTTCTGTCGCAAAAAAGATACAATTAGTATTTGTAATTTTGGGACTTCTTGGAATATTAGTTACTCCTGTAATTCTTTATATTGCATATATAGTAACTCATAGACCTCTTGATAAATTGGGAGGTCTTCTTGAAAAAATGGCAGAGGGTGATCTAACCATAAAAATTGAATTTCAAGATAGAGTTGATATTGTAGGAAGACTTGCAAGAAGTATGCACAAACTTTTACAATCTTTTATCTCTCTAAATGAAAAATCTCTTATTTATTCTCAAAAATTAGCTGATTTAACTGATGAAAGTTTTAAAATTCTCAATAGAGCTTTAGAAGACGCAAAAATCCAGAGCACTCAAGCATCACAGGTTGCCTCTGCTATTGAAGAGATGAGTGCAACCATTGCAGATATTGCAAAAAATGCTTCACAAGTTTCAGACCTTGCAGTTCAAAATATAAATGCTGCAATAGAAGGAAAAAATATTTCTGAAGAAGCAACAAACATTATTATAAAAGCAAACGAAGATACTATAGCTTTAAAAAATGTAATTGAAGAACTAAACAAAAGTACAGAAGAAATAGGTTATATAGTCCAACTTATTAAAGATATTGCTGATCAAACAAATTTACTTGCTCTTAATGCAACAATTGAAGCAGCTCGCGCTGGAGAGCATGGAAGAGGTTTTGCAGTGGTTGCTGAAGAAATAAGAAAACTTGCAGAAAGAACAGGCAAAGCAACTGATGAAATTGCAGAAAAAATAAAAGCTATTCAAGTAGAATCAAATAAAGCCTTTGAAAATATGGAAATTACTGCTAAAGAAGTTGAAAAGGGAGTTGCTTCTTTAAATAAAGTAAAGATTTCTCTTGATAATATTGTGGAATCTTCCCTTAAAGTAAAGGATGCCATAGCTCAAGTTGCTGCAGCAACAGAGGAACAATCTACAGCAAGTAATGAAATAAGCAAAACTGTAGAAGAAACAGCTAAATTAACTGCTGAATTAACAAGCTTAATTGAAGAACTTACAAAAACTATTTACAGTTTAGTAAGTGTTTCATCAGACCTAAGACATACTGCATCTTCAGTAAAAACAGAAAAATTAAAAGAAGCGCTTTTTGATCTCTTTAAATCAGATCACGAAAGATTAATTATTAGAGTTACTGGTCATTTAATGGGACTTGATACTTTAGATCCTGAACTGCTTGGGAATTATAAAGCCTGCAGTATAGGGAAATGGCTTTACGAAGGTGAAGGAGAAAAATTTAAAGGTATATCTATATTTTCTGAGTTTGAAGAATTCCATAAAAGATTTCATTTGCTTTGTAAAGACATTGTAATTGCTTATAACAGCAGAGATAAAGAAAGGGTTAGAAATTTAATGGCTGAAAAAGAAGAAATTGCCATAAAATTAATTTCTTTATTTGAGAAAATGAAAGAAATTTATTTAAAGGAGCTTAAAAAAGAATTGTAGCTTTTAACTTTCTTGTATATTCTTAGAATTCTTATATAATATTTTTTAATGATTAATATCCGTCCTCACAATCTTGATGAATTTATAGGACAGAAAAGAATAAAAGATGAGCTTTCAGTTTATATTTTTTCAGTAAAAAAAAGAAACGATATTTTCCCTCATACTTTTTTTATTGGTGCCCCAGGACTTGGAAAAACAACTTTAGCAAGGATTATAGCCTATGAATTAAAAAGAGATTTAAAGATTACCTCAGGTCCTGTTCTTGATAAAACTGGAACCTTAGCTGCAGTTCTTACTAATTTAAAAGAGGGAAATATTCTTTTTATTGATGAAATTCATAGAATGCCAAAACCCTGCCAAGAAATTCTTTATACTGCTATGGAAGATTTTGCTTTAGATATAGTAATAGGAAAAGGAAATACTGGAAAAACTATAAGACTTAATCTTCCAAAATTTACCTTAATTGGGGCTACAAATAAACCCAATCTTTGTTTAGCTCCTCTTAGAGACAGATTTCAGCTAATTTTTAAATTAAATTATTATAAAGATGAGGAATTAAGAGACATTATTATAAAAGTAAGTAAGTCTTGGGGACTTGAAATAGAAAAAGATTCAGCTTTCAAACTTGCTAAAGCCTCTAAAGGTATACCAAGACAAGCCTTAAATCTGGTAAGAAGACTAAGAGAATTTGTTTTACTAAATTCAAAAACTAAAGACCAAAAATTATTAAAAGTATCTTCTCAAGTTTTTGAAAAATTTTTAGAACTTCTTGACATTGATGAATGGGGATTAACTCCCGAAGATAGAAAATGTCTTTTAACCCTTTATAAAGAATTTAAAGGTGGTCCTGTAGGGGTTACAGCTCTTGCACTTTCAACAGATATTACCCCGGAAGAATTTGAAACTATTTATGAACCAGCTTTAATAAGAATGGGATTAATTGCCCGCACAAAAAGAGGTAGGATTCTTACTCAAAAAGGATATCTTTATCTTAAAGAAAAATTTAATTTCCCTTATAAAGAGGAAACGGAGTGTCTCTTTTCAAGTTAAGTCCATATAGTCTAATAGAAAAAAAGGGTAAAGAACCTATTGTTGCTATTACTGCCTATGATTACATCTCTGCTAAACTTGCTGAAGAAGCTGGATTTGATTTTGTTTTAATAGGAGATTCAGCATCTATGGTAATTCTTGGTGAAGAGGATACCTATTCAATAGGTATGGAAGAAATGCTTCTTTTTTGTAAAGCAGTAAGTAAAGGCGCACCAAATATCCTTCGCATAGGAGATATGCCCTTTTTATCCTATCAGATATCTAAAGAAAAAGCTATTTTAAATGCTGGAAAGTTTGTAAAAGAAGGAAGATGCCACGGAGTAAAAGTTGAGGGAGGAGAAGAGGTTGCTGAAATTGTTTCAGCCATTATAAAGGCAGGAATTCCTGTTTTAGGACATATAGGTCTTACTCCTCAAAGAAGTATGGAACTTGGAGGATTGAAAGTCCAAGGAAAAACTGTAGAAAGTGCACAAAAATTATTAAGAGATGCAGAAATATTAGAATCTATAGGGGTCTTTGCTATAGTTATTGAATGTGTTCCAGCAGAACTTGCTAAATTAATAACCCAAAGGGTAAATGTTCCAACTATAGGAATCGGTGCAGGTCCCTATACAGATGGACAAATACTTGTTTTCCATGATGTAGTAGGACTTTATCCTGAAATGCGTCCTAAATTTGTTAGAACCTATTTTAATGGATATGAAAATTTAAAAAAAGCTTTAAAAGGCTTTATAAATGACTGTAAAAATAAAGCTTTCCCCTCAGAAAAGGAAAGTTTTAAAATTTCTGAAGAGGTGTTGAAACAAATAAAAATTGGTGTAAAGTTTAGGAACTATAAAAATTTGGAAGGAGAAAGAAAAAGTGGGTAAACAAAAAATGAAAACTAATAGATCTGCAGCAAAAAGATTTAAAGTTACAGCTACAGGGAAAATAATGCATAGAAAGTCTGGAAAAAGTCATTTATTAAGAAAGAAAAGCAAAAAAAGAAAAAGACATCTTAAACAGGAAAAAGAACTTTTTTCCGGATATCGCTCTCATATAAAAAGAGGTATTCCTTATAAGTTTTAAAAAATCCTTATTCTTAAAAGGAGGTTTTCTTATGCCAAGAACAAAAGGTGGTTTTAAAACAAGAAAAAGACATAAAAAATTGATAAAATTAGCTAAAGGATATTGGGGACAAAGAAAAAATGTTTTCAGAAGAGTTAAAGAGACAGTTGAAAGGGCTTTAGTATATGCTTATAGAGATAGGAGACAGAAAAAAAGAGATTTTAGAAGACTCTGGCAGATTAGAATTAATGCAGCAGCAAGATTAAATGGATTAAATTATAGCAAATTTATGGGAGGATTAAAGAAAGCAAGCATAGAACTTGATAGGAAAGTTTTAGCCAATTTAGCCATAAATGAACCTGAGATATTTTCTAAATTAGTTGAAATTGCAAAAGCTCAGTGGCAATAATTTAAGAATTTCTAAAAATGATTTTTTCTGAGATAGAAAAACTTAGAAAGGAAATTTGGGAAAGTTTTGAAAAGATAGAAGATCTTTCTCAATTAGAAAATTTCAGAATTAAATATTTAGGTAAAAAAGGAGAAATTACTTCTTTTCTTAAACTTCTAAAGGATCTTCCCTTAGAAGAAAAAAAACGTTTAGGAAAAGAACTTAATGAGTTAAAAGATCTATTAGAAGAAAGATTAAGAGAAAAAGAAAGAGAAATTTTATTTAAGGAAGAAGATAAAGACTTAGGTTTAGATCTCACCTTACCTGGAAGATCTCCTTTTATAGGGACCCTTCATCCTCTTACTCAGGTAATCGATGAACTTTGTGAAATATTTTCAAGGCTTGGTTTTGAAATAGTAACAGGACCAGAAATTGAAACAGAATATTATAATTTTACTGCTTTAAATATCCCAGAGTGGCATCCTGCAAGAGATATGCAAGCAACCTTTTATCTTAAAAACGGAGCTTTACTAAGAACACACACATCTCCTATGCAAATTAGAGCAATGCTTGAAAGAACTCCTCCTTTAAGAATAGTTGCTCCTGGAAAAGTATATCGCTGTGATGCAGATATTAGACATTCTCCCATGTTTCATCAAATAGAAGGATTAATGGTAGATAAAGAGGTTAGTTTTGCAGACCTTAAGGGTGTTTTAATTTATTTTGCAAAAGAGATCTTTGGAGAAAAAACCAAAGTTAGATTTAGACCAAGCTATTTTCCTTTTACTGAGCCAAGTTTGGAAATGGATATTGAATGTGTAATTTGTAAAGGAAAAGGGTGTAAAGTTTGTGGGGAAACTGGGTGGTTGGAAATACTTGGAGCTGGAATGGTTCATCCAGAAGTTTTTAGAGCAGTTAATTATGATATAGAAATTTGGCAAGGATTTGCTTTTGGATTAGGTATAGAAAGAATCACCATGATAAAATATGGAATAGATGATATACGAATATTTTTTGAAAACCATCTATTGTTTTTACAAAGTTTTAAATAAATTGGGAAATTTCAATGAAAATTCCTATAAGTTGGCTTTCAGAATTTATTGAATTAAAAGGAAGTCCTGAAGAAATTGCAGAAATTTTTACCATGGGAGGAGTTGAAGTAGAGAATATAGAAACTCCTTATAAAAATTTGGGGGAATTAATAGCAGTAAAAATCTTAGAAGTCTATGAACCAGAAGATCTTAAAGATTTAGTTCTTTGTAAAGTAACAGATGGAAAAGAAATTTTCACAGTTTTAACTACTGCCAAAGATCAAGTAAAACCTAATTTAATGGTGGGGTTAGCAAAACCTGAAAGTTTTACTTTTGGTTTCGAAAAAGTAGAAACGAAATCCATTAAAAATTACAAATCTTACGGAATGTTTTTATCTCCCTATGAAGCTGGCATCGGTGAAGAAAGAGAAAAACTTCTTATTCTTCCTGAAAATTCTCCTCTTGGTGAATCTATATATAAAATTTTGGGAATTTCTGAAGTTGTCCTTGACCTTGCTATAACTCCAAACAGAGGGGATCTCCTTTCAATATTTGGAGTAGCTCGGGAATTAAATTTACTCACTTCCTGGGAATTAAAATTACCAAATTTAGATGAGAGCTTAAGATTGGGTGAAGAATTTCTTGGCAAAATAGAAATTTTAGATACCGATGGATGTTTTAGATATGCAGGAAGATTTATAGGAAAAGTAAAAATAAAAGAAAGTCCTTTTTATATACAAAAAAGGTTGTGGCTTTGTGGTCTTAGACCTATTAACAACATTGTAGATATAACAAATTATGTGCTTTTAGAATTGGGACAACCTCTTCATGCTTTTGACTGGGACAAAATAGAAGATAAAACCATTATTATAAGAAGTTCCTATCCTAAAGAAAAACTTTTTATGTTAGATGGTATTGAAAGAGAACTTACAGAGGAAGATCTTGTAATAGCTGATACAAAAAAAACAATGGCTCTTGCAGGAATTATGGGAGGTGAAAACTCTGGAATTTCTGAAAAAACAGAAAACATATTTCTAGAGTCTGCTTGGTTTAATCCAAAAAGAATAAGAAGATCCTCTCAAAAACATAAATTAATTACCGAGAGTTCCTACAGATTTGAAAGAAACATAGATCCAGAAGGGGTTATTTGGGGATTACTTAGAGCAAGTGAACTTATTTTAAAGTGGGCTGATCCTGAAATTTTTTCTGAAATAATTGATATATATCCTAAACCCTTTGTTTCCTCTGGTATATCACTTCTAAATCAAAAAGTTGTCAAATATTTGGGATTCCAAATTGATTCTTTAGAAGTAGAAAGAATTTTAAATAAAGTGGGAGAGGTACAAAAATCTGATTATGGATTTCACGTAATTCCTTTTTCCTATCGTCAAGACTTAAAGATACCTGAAGATCTTATAGAAGAAATTGCAAGGATTTATGGTTACGAAAAAATCCCTTCCACCTTTCCTAAAAGTATACTTTATTGTAAAAGTCCCTCTCAAAAATTAGAATTTGAAAAAAACCTTAAAAATATTTTAAAATCCTTTGGATTTTCTGAAGTTATTACTTATAGCTTTATAGATCCAAAATCTTTAGAAAAATTAAATCTCAGAAAAGATGATAAAAGATTAAAATTTATAGAACTTGCTAATCCCTTATCTTCTTCTCAATCAATTATGAGAACTTCTTTAATTCCTGGACTAATTGAAACTGCTTGTTTTAATTTTTTTAGAGAAATAAGCTCTCTTAAAATATTTGAAATTGGGAAAATATTTTTCCCCACTGAAAAGGAATTGGCAGAAGAACCTCTTCATCTTGGGATTTTGCTTATGGGTAATAAAAATAAAGAATTTTGGTATGAAAATTTAAGAAAATTTGATATTTATGATTTAAAAGGGTATTTAGAATCTCTTTTTGAAATTTTTAGAATAAATATAGATTTTAAACTCCATTCCTCAGAACCCTTTCTTAAAAAGGGAGCCTCCTTTGATCTTTATTTAAATAACGAAAAGATTGGATTTGCAGGTGAAATAAAAAACCTAATACTAAAAGAATTTGATCTAAAACCTCCTTTATTTGTTTCTGAAATTAATTTAGAAATTTTATTTGAAAAAATTGAAAGCATAGAAAAGAAATTAATAGTAAAAAAACCACCTAAATATCCATCTACTTTTAGAGATATAACTTGTGTTCTTAAAAAGGAAATAAAAATTGGAGAGATTTTGGATTTTATGAAAACTTTATCAATTCCTTATTTAGAAGATGTTAATTGTATTAAAATTTACGAGGGGCCTCCTATCCCAGAAGGAGAAAAAAGTATAACTATAAGGTTCTATTATAGAGCTGAGGATAGAACCCTGAAAGATGAAGAAGTTAATAAAATACAAGATAAAATAGCTAAAATAATATTTGAAAAATTTTCTGCTAAACCAAGATAAAATGACAACTATTAATAAAAAAATAATTATGAATAAATTACATCAAAAAGTAGGGCTTTCTAAAAGAATTCTAAAAACCTTAATTGATGAACTTTTAGAAGAAATTAAAAAAGCATTAGAATTAGGGAAAGAAACTAAAATTGTAAGATTTGGAAATTTTATTCCCTATGAAACTAAAAAAAGAAAGGGAAGAAACTTAAAAAATAGAAAAGAGGTAGAGATAAAACCTTTTAAAAAAATATTATTTCGCGCAGCTCCTCAATTTAAAATAAAACTACGTAATGAAAAATAATAACAAAGAAGAGGAAGGTCTTTACATAAGTTTTAGTGAAGTTACAAAACTTCTAAAAGTTAAACCACACATTCTTCTTTATTGGGAAAAGAAAATCCCCCAATTAAAACCTTATCGTATTGCCAATCGAAAGTTTTATAAAAAAAATCAAGTTAACCTTCTTTTTAAAGTAAAAGAACTTCTTGACGAAGGTTATTCCCTTGAAGGAATAAAAAAAATTTTGAAAAAAGAATCTTTAAAAGCTTCAACTTATAAAGTTCCTTTAGAAAGAGATCTTAAAAAATTAATGGAAGCAATTTTAAAAGAACTCAAAGATATTTACCAAAAATTATAATTTTAGAGCACTTTTTTATTAAGTTCTTTATTTAAATTATTTACAAATTTATATTGACAAATTTTAATTTTGTATTAATTTAAATATAAAAAAAATTTTAATTAGGAGGATAAAAATGGCTGAAAAATTAGGAGTTTATAAATGTAATGTATGTGGAAATATTGTTTTAGTTATGCATAGTGGTATAGGACAATTAGTTTGTTGTGGGCAGCCTATGCAGCATATGGTAGCTGGATCTATTGATGCAGCAGTTGAAAAGCATGTTCCTGTAATTGAAAAAATAGGTAATACATACAAAGTAAAAGTAGGAAGCACTCCCCATCCTATGACAGAGGAACATTATATTGAATGGATAGAACTTCATGCAGATGAGGATAAGGTTTACATTAAATTTTTAAAACCTGGAGATACTCCAGAAGCTACTTTTCAAGTAGAGGCAAATAAAGTTCTTGCTAAGGAATACTGTAATTTACATGGATTATGGGAATCTTCTAAGGTTTGTGAACCCTCTAAATAATTTTTATAAAAATAACAGGAGGTATAGAAAGATGAAAAAATACAAATGTAGTATCTGTGGAAATGTATATGATCCTGAAGTAGGGGATCCTAAAGGTGGAATACCTCCAGGAACACCTTTTGAGGAACTTCCTGATAGCTGGAGATGTCCCAGATGTGGTAATCCTAAAAATGTATATTATCCTGAAGAAGATTAATTTTTGATATTTTCTAGACTTTAAAAATTCCCTAAAAACGGAGGTAGCTATGATTAAGTATAAGTGTAGGGTGTGTGGCTATATTTATGATCCTGACGAAGGAGATCCTGAACACAACATCCCTCCAGGAACACCTTTTGAGAGCTTACCAGATGATTGGGTTTGTCCATCCTGCGGAGCACCAAAAGAAGAATTTGACCCTGTCTTAAAATAAAAAATTTTATTTGAGAGAATTTTTTATGAAAAAATACAAATGTAGTGTTTGCGGATATTTATATGATCCTGAAGTAGGAGACCCTAATCAAGAAATACCCCCGGAAATACCCTTTGAAAATTTACCTAACAATTGGATTTGCCCTATTTGTGGTGCAGTAAAAACCGATTTTGTTCCTGAAGAGTAAAAGATGTTTTTATGCTTATATTTTTTGCGGGGGTTTCTCCTCTATTTTTAAATAAAAAATTATTTAGGAAGAGATTAAACATGATTAAAATAGCTTTCTTTGCCTTTAAAGAAGAACCAATGTGTTTTAT
>Ga0185307_1000011_pt1 | contig 149872 bp, 136 predicted proteins | sample LHCtaG_FD_128010 | JGI IMG/M metagenome (GOLD analysis project Ga0185307, IMG submission 128010) | Hot spring microbial communities from Little Hot Creek, USA to study Microbial Dark Matter (Phase II) - LHC4sed_matched (SPADES... | ecosystem: Environmental > Aquatic > Thermal springs > Hot... | reverse complement strand
GATGAGATAAATGTTATAAAGAGTTGGCTTGCCACAGGCAAGAAGCTACTATGGGTTGCAGGAGACTCAGACTATGGAACAGACGTGTATAGACAGGATACCGTGAATGATTTACTCAAGAGTATTGGAAGTGTTTTAAGAGTTGATTTAGCTGAATGTATAGATAAAACCATGAATGCAGGTGCAGATTATAGAGTTCTGGGATTATCAGATAAATGTGATGAAGAGGTTAAATTCCTAGTTGCAGGAGTTACCAGAGCATTATTCCACGGCCCAGCAGCAATAGTAGCTGAAGTTGGCGGTAAATATGTAGCTTTAAACAAGGAAAAGGTTCCAAACGTCTATAGGATAATGTGGACTTCAGCCAATGGAACTATAGCTGAATTCAATGAGCCACCATCAAAAGTGTATCAGATGGGCGTATATGATAGATATGTCCTAATGGCTTTGGAGGTAGATCCAGCAAAGAAGAATGTTATAATATTGTCTGGGGATGCACCATTCGATCATTACGATGGAATGTATAAACCAGAACTTAGAAATCCAACAAGATATGGTGTGCAATACCCACAGCAAGGTGCAACCCTTCTAGCAAACATACTAAGCTGGACATGCGACATGGACAAATTCTTCGCATATTTAGCAATGCCCGGACAGATATCAAGCTTAAATAAGCAAGTTTCAGATCTAAACAAAAAAGTATCAGACTTACAGGGTCAAGTAGCATACTTAAACTCTATGATGCCAGTATACGCCATAATAGCATTGATAGTGGGATTAGTGATAGGATTCGCCATACCAAAATACATACTCAAAAAATAACAACACCCTTTTTTCCTTTCTTTATAATTTTATTAGGTAGAGATGACGTTCATAAAAAATTTCCATGAACTAGCTTCAGATGAAAATAAAAGAATAGTTTTAACATTATTAGAAGAAGGAGTAAAAGCTTCAGATCCAATAGAAGTCATCAAGAATAGTGTAAATGTTTATGATGGAAAAGTGGTGGTTAAAGGGATTGAAGAGTTTGATTTAAAGAATTTCCATAGAATCATAGTCATTGGCGCTGGTAAAGCAGCTGCAAAAATGGCTTTAGGTTTAGAGTACATTCTTGGAGACATGATATCAAGTGGCATTGTAACAGCTCCAAAAGGGGTTAAAACAAAGCCGAGGAGGATAAAGGTTTTGGAGGGGGATCATCCAATACCAAGCAATAGGAATGTGGAGAATACAGAGAAGATAATAGAATTCCTAAAAGATAGAGATGAAAAAGATTTAGTAATAGTTTTAATATCAGGTGGAGGATCTTCATTACTAACAATACCTGAAAACAATGTAAGAATAGAAGACATAATTGAAACAAACAGGTTGCTATTGAAATGTGGAGCAGATATAAAAGAAATAAACATTGTGAGAAAACAGATATGTGGAGTTAAAGGGGGAAAATTATTTGCGAAATACATTTATCCATCAAGAGCATTAACACTAATAATATCAGATGTTGTAGGTGACGACATAGAAGTAATAGCCTCAGGACCCACAGCCCCAAATAAATCCACAGCAAAAGAAGCTAAGGAGATTTTGGAGAAATATGGCATATGGAATGAAGTGCCAATTAGTATTAAAAAGCATATAGAGAATGCAATGATAAAGGGTGATAAAAGTTTCAACACAGAAGTATTCAATAAAGTTAGGAATATAGTGATATCAAACAATATGCAAACTCTGAAAGCCATAAATGAAAAAGCCGTAAAAATGGGTTACAATTCAATAATAATATCATCAAGAATACAAGGGGAAGCTAGGGAAATCGGAAAAGTTATTGGAGGAATACTGATTGAAGCCCATGAAAATGGGATGCCAGTAAAACCCCCAGCAACAATAATTGCAGGAGGGGAAACAACAGTTACAGTTAAAGGTGAGGGTAGTGGTGGTAGAAATCAAGAATTAGCCTTGAGCGTTGCAAAAACAATAAGTGGATACATAGGGATAACATTCGCATCGATGGGAAGTGATGGGATAGATGGAAATACAGATGCAGCTGGAGCCATAGTAGATTGGGAAACAATAAATAGAGCTAGGAGTATGGGGCTAAATGAAGATGAATACTTAAGGAGGAATGATACATACAATTACTTTAAGAAGCTTGGAGGAAGCCTAATAATCACTGGGATAACTGAAACAAATGTAAATGATTTAATGATTGGATTTGTGAAGAGAAATTATTAGACTTTAACCCCAAGCTTTCTAGCTTTAAGTTCACTCTTAGCTTCATCAATCAAATTCTGGTTGATGGCTAAGTCGAGGCCGGTTAAAGCTAAGAGTTTAATTCCCAATATGAGCCCCCTATGTCCACCTTCAGATCCTGCAGCCTTAGCGAACTCCACAGAGTGACCGGGAGTTCCCCGTGGGACTATAGCCACATTTATCTCTAAGGATGGAACCACGTGGCTAACATTACCAAAATCTGTAGATCCAACATCTTCAACTTGCATTATCTCCTCCAATGATGGGGGTTTAACCCCAACAAATTTGAAGTTTTCCATTGCAACCTTAATTAATGTTAAGTTTGGTATGAAATTTGCATAGGTATTAGCAGTTTTCGTGAACTTGTATTTCGCTCCAGTTTGTAGTGATGCACCTTCAGCACACTTCTTAACCTTCTCAACAACCTCCATAAGGTAATTTATATCATCAGCCCTAACGTAAAATCTCCCACAACTATAGTCTGGAATTATATTTGGAGATACACCACCATGTTCAATTATCCCATGAATCAAAGTCCCCTTAACCAGATGCTGTCTCAAAGCATTTATAGATACGAAGGTCAGTATAAGAGCTTCAAGAGCATTAATACCTTTATGGGGAGCTGCAGCTGCATGTGCAGCTTTACCGAAAAACTCTATTTTAAAAGCTTCCCTAGCAAGAGATTTGTAGCGCATGGAATCTCTATCAGATGGATGAATCATTAAAGCCACATCAGCTTTAGAAATCTCATCAATCATCAAAACCTTGCCACCAGCATTATCTACAGCACCCTCCTCAGCCGGTGTACCAAAAACCATAACTTCACAATTCAAACCAGCTTCAATAGCAATTGTACTTAAAGCTATACCAGCACCCACAGCCGCAGTTCCAATTATATTATGACCACATGCATGACCTAAACTGGGGAGAGCATCATACTCAGCGAGGAAAGCTATCTTTGGGCCGCCTGAACCACAAATCCTCCTAGCAACAAATGAAGTCTCTAACCCAGCAACTCCACGTTCAACATTAAACCCATAATCCTCCAATTTACTTGACAAAAGTTTGGATGCAAAATACTCCTTAAACCCAAGCTCAGGATTCGCATGTATAGAATCACTTAACTTAATCATTTCATTCGAAATCTCATCAACAAAGCTAATCAACTTACCCTTCAAATCCAGCATACCAAAACCCTCCATGAATCATATTGGAGGTATAAAATTATGTTGTAAAGCGTTTAAAAGATTTACGCTTAATGAGTAGAGTCTGAAAACCCAGATTGAATACGACCCAATAATTGGGATGAGGAATCCATACATATAACATAATTGTTCAACAAGACCCCCAATTCACAATGCCTGTTAAGGATTAATGAATTGAGAGTAACAACTTAAATGTAAATAGGAAATTACAGACATTTAATTTATTTGAAAATAAATTATTGAAGGATTTAAATGAAGCTATATGAGTAAAGGGGCATTTTTGAATTTAAGAGTCCATTCAATATAAGCGCCCACCCATACCAATCATTGAAAAAGCAAACCTTCCAACATCCCAAAAGTACTCTCTTTGAGATCTAATAGCAGCAGTTCCTCCATAATATTTGTGTATGGTATTATGGTATAATATACTATAATTATGAGACTTATCTCATTACATTAATGATGTGATTAAAATGGGAAAGTTTAATTATGGAGGAATCTTTGAAGCCAGTTTGGAAGTTCTGCGACACTATTCAATACGATCTTTGCACCTGCAGACCTCAACTCATCCTCACTCCTCACACCAGTCTTCACAGCCACTGGGAAAGCATTTAAAGCTAATGCTGGAATTATGTCGATAATGCTATCGCCAACAACTATAACTTCAGTGGGATTTAATTCCATTAAGCTTATGGCTTTAGCTAAATGTTCCACGTGGGGCTTGAAGTTTTTAACATCATCCCTAGTAACTATAGCATCAAAGAAGTTTTTCAAGTTGAATTTATCCAAAACTATTTCTGTAGATCTACGACTATTCAACGTTATTAAGCCACATTTAAACCCAATACTCTTAACAAAGCTCAAAGCTTCATATGCACCTTCAATCAAGCTAGTTCTCTTCGAAGCCTCAACCTCATAGAACTCTATAATTCTAAATAGAGTTGATGAGACATTATCAATAAACCATTTTGGAATCTTCATTCCTTCAAGTACTCTAATAGTCTTTCTAGCCATCGATATTGGGTAATCAGCTTCTGAGTATATTTGAAAATAAATGTTGAACTTCCTCAAACTTTTAAGGATATCCCTTGTTAGATTAACTCTATCAACGGAATATCGGATCAACGTTCCATCTAAATCGAAAAGTACACCACGAAAATTCAAATAGACACCATAAAGATGAAGGAGCATAATTAGAATAAAACTTTAATTCTTAAAATTGACATTCATTTAGTCATGAGATATGGTACTAAAGCTGTATGGATTGGAAATGAGCCAGACTATACAGGAGCAGTTGTCCCGCCAATATATATGGTCTCAACATTTAGGCAAACAGACCCAGAAATAAAAGACAAGTATGTATACACAAGACTTGGAAATCCCACTATTGAAAGACTTGAAAAGAAGATAGCAGCATTAGAGGAGGGGGGATATGCAATAGCAACAGCTTCAGGAATGGCTGCAATAGATACAGTATTGAGACTACTGAAACCTGGTGATGAAATAATAACTATGGAATCACTTTACGCTACAACCATAAATCTAATGAAAACAACATACAGCCGATACGGTGTAAAAGTGAAATTCACAGATCTAACAAAAACTGAAAATCTACTGGGAAATATAAGTAGAGAAACTAAAATGATATACTTTGAAACACCAACAAACCCATTATTGAAGATAGTGGATATAGAGGAGGTATGTAAGATAGTTAAAGATGAAAGTAGCGAGGCAATAGTTGTAGTAGATAACACCTTTGCATCCCCATACAATCAGAGACCATTAAAGATGGGTGTGGACATAGTTGTTCATAGCACTACCAAATACATAGGGGGACATAGCGACATTATAGGTGGAGCAATAGTAACAAACAATGAAGAAATCTACAATAAATTGAGAGCTAACCTAATAAGTAGTGGTGGAGTGCCAAGCCCATTCGATGCATGGCTACTACTGAGAAGCATAAGAACATTCCACTTAAGAATGGAGAAACACAATTACAATGCAATGAAAATAGCACAATACCTATCCGAGAAAGAAGATGTGGAGAAAACATACTACCCGGGATTAAAAGATCATGAAGGACATGAAATAGCCAAGAAACAAATGAGAACACCATATGGAAGCGAAGGTTATGGTGGAATGATATCATTCCAACTTAAAACAGATTTAAAGGGTGTTAGGAAGTTCTTGAAAAGCTTGAGGATAATAGCCTTAGCAGTAAGCTTAGGAGGGACAGAATCACTAATAGTTCATCCAGCAAGCATGCCACCATACAAACCACTAACAAAAGAGGAGAAGGAGAGAATGGGAATATGGGACAACCTGATAAGATTTTCTGTGGGAATTGAAGACGTAGAAGACCTCATAGAAGACCTCGAAACAGCATTCAAAGAAATGAGAGAATAGAAGTATGATGATGACGTCATCCACATAAAGGCAATACACAATTACTTTTTAAACTTTAAAGCCAACTCACCCATCTTAACACCAAACTTCTTTGCATTATCTAGATCATGAGATGAAGGTAAACCTCTAACTGTAAGGAATGGTTCAACGACATTGAAACCCATATTCTTAAGTTTACCCATCAGAATAGGGTAAGCAGATGGACCCCAACCATAACACCCAAATATTGAAGCATACCGGCCAACCCCAAGCTTCTTAACCTCAATGAAATTCAAGATATTCAGAATACTTGGAAAGACATTAGCATCATAGGTTGGTGTACCAAAAACTAGTACAGGAGCATCTAAAACCTCCTTAAGTATGAAGCTCACATTAACTCTTGAAGCATCAAACAAAGCCACCTTAACCCCAGTAGATTCAATGCCCCTACAAATAGCCTCAACCAACATCCTCGTATAACCATACATTGAACCATAAATCATCACAACTTTAACCTCAAATTCAGGTTTACTCCATGAAACATACTTATCCACGATTAAACGTGGATTAAACTTGTAGATTGGCCCATGAGAAGGAGCTATTATCTTGAAATTTAAACATAAACTTGAAAGCTTCTCCACAGCTTTAATAACATGTTCACGATAACCTGCAACTATGTTTGAGAAGTATCTCTTAGCTTCATCCAAGTAAATTTCTAAGTCAACTTCATCATCAAACAACTTACCATTTAAAGCTCCAAAGGACCCAAAAGCATCACAACTAAATAAAACCCCTTCGAAATTAAGGAAACTCATCATAGTTTCAGGCCAATGAAGCCATGGAGTCAAATAAAACGTCAAAATATCTCCACCAATATCCATCGACATACCATCATTAACTGCTGTAACTATACCTTCACTTAAATTGAAGAAGACTTTGTGTAAATTAACAGCAAATGGAGAGCATAGAATCTTACAATTTACAGCTTCCCTTAGAAACGCAGTTATGGATCCACTATGATCATGCTCCAAATGATGTGAAACTAGGAAATTAATGCTCTTTAAATCCACCAAACCTTTCAAATCCTCAATAAACCTTTCAGAGAATCTTTGAGGAACAGTATCCAATAAGATTATCTTCTCATTACCAAAAATGACATATGAATTATAACTTACACCCAATGGTAATGGCCACAGAGATTCAAACAAATCTAAATCTTTATCATCATAACTCAAGCAATAAACCTTATCAGACACTTTCCCCACAGTCATGATGGACACTTATAATGTATTTGTTGTAAAATTTATTTAACAGTTTCCAAAATTAACGTCTAGATCTCCTAAAAGATATTCTAGCCGTCAAAACCTTCTCACTCTTAAAGAATTTCGATGCAATATATAGTACAGCTATGGAGAAAACAACCATATACACTATCCCAATAACTAGGAAACCATAATTCTCCAGTAAGGCAGCTCTTGGAGAAGCCAACGTATAAGTGTATGGTATGAGGTATAGTGGGATTTGAAGAAGTATTGGGAGAGAGCTAACGTCGGTAAACATGGATACCATCATTGGAATTATCATTAGGAAGTACAAGTAACCCACAAGTGTCTGAGCACTCCTAACATCCTCAGCGAAGACAGCTATCAATAATGCCAGCACCAACGATGAAACCATACTTAGAAACAATGTTAAACCCGTAAGTAAAAGTCCAATGGGAGTCATCGTCAACCCAATATCGCTAAGGGACAAGTTAATGGTTGGGAGACCAAAAGAGGTTACAGAAGTATAATAGTACATGTATGCAAACATGAATGATACTGAACCTAAAACTGCAAGCATTACTGAACTCATAAGCTTAGCTAACAAAATTGTAAATCTACTTACTGGAAGTGTTAGTAGGGTTTCAAGTGTTTTATACTCCTTCTCCAAAGCTATTGAGGTGGATGCAAACTGCATGGCGGTAATGAAGATTATCATTATAATTATTGGGATAAAGACCGATTGAGACATAACAACACTGAAAACAATTTGGGGAGGAACATTAATCACTTTACCCTTCACAACAGAATACTCAACTCTACTAATCGGTTTAAGAAAGACTTCTGGGTCAATATTTGGAGCCACCTCCCTTATACGTTCCCTAACAATTTCACTATTCAAAAATTCAATTATACTTGAAGGCATACTGGAAGCCCCACTCTCAGAAATACTTAAACTCTTCATTACGGTATACAATTCCACAATGGCATGTTTACCAATAGAGACATTGTATCCAAATCCTCTTGGAATAATCATTACAGTGGAGAAGTCCTTACTTAGAGCCAACTCAATAGCCTTTGAAACACTTAAATTGCCGATCACCATCACCCTCCCACTAGATGAGGAAGTTAATGAACTAGTCACAACATTGGATAACATGCTATTATCATAATCTACTATGATCACATTTGGGTTCAAAACAGCTTCTTTAGCTGAAGACATAACGAAATTCATGACTCCACTCATAACACCCATCAATAGTACTGGCGCAATTATCATGCCAATGAGTATCTTTGGATCTCTAAGCATTTCCTTAACTTCCTTCTTCAAAATTACCATCAAAACGCTATGCAAGTTCAACCACCTTCGAGAAAACTTCTTCGAGATTACTTGCTGAAAACTTGTTTTTAAGCTCCGATGGAGAACCCTCCAAAATTATTTTACCCTCATGAATCAACGCAACCCTATCACATAAATATTCAACTTCAAGCATATTGTGACTCGATATTATCATGGTTACATTATGCCCCTTAGCGTAATCCTTGATTATCCTCCTAACATACTGTGAATGAATGACATCTAACCCAGCTGTGGGCTCATCTAGAATGGCAAGTTTTGGGCGAATCATCAAACTCCTAGCAACAAGGAGTCTTCTAAGCATACCCTTACTATAAGTTCCAATTCTATCCTTTAACCTACCATTCAAACCACATATCAACTCAGCTTCCTCAATGAGCTCCTTAACTTCAGCTTTATCCCTAACATAAAGTGAAGCCATAAAATTCAAGTATTCATACCCAGTCAAATACTTGTATGCACCAGCCTCCTCAGGAAGATAACTTATAATCCTCCTAACCTTATCAGCCTCACTAACAACATCCATCCCAAAAACCTTAACAACACCAGATGATGGAGAAAGCAGTGTTGCAATAATCCTAAGAGTTGTAGTCTTCCCAGCACCATTCGGACCTATCAAACCATAAATCTCACCAGAATTAACATTAAAACTTACATCCTTCAATGCATGAAACTTACCATAAAACTTATTTAAACGCTCAACCTCAACAGCAAAATCCAAAAATCGTACACCAAACTCAATGTAAGATAATTATGGAGATAAACATTACGCAATTAAAAGTTAATTAATCTGCTAATAGATTACTGGAATGATGAGTATGGAGGAAAACTTGATACAAGACTTAAACGCCATAATGATGAACAGCAGAGTAAAAGAGATTATAGATTATAGGAGGAAGGAATTTATTAAAAACAGATTTGGAGATGAAAGAGTATGGCTAACTGAACTAGCATACTGCATACTTGTAGCGAATACCAGCGCAAAATCAGGGTTAAAATGCATTGAAGCATTAACAAAAAGTGGGAAACTATTTAATGGTTCCACAAAAGACATCGAAGAAATTCTGAAAATTAGTGGACATAGATATCCAAGGAAGAGAGCTGAATACATATTTGAAGCCAGAATGAGAATAAAAGAGATTAAAGAAGTTATTGAAAAAACCTTAGATCCTAATGAGAGAAGAAATTGGCTTAGAAGGAACGTAAAGGGATTAGGTATGAAAGAATCAAGTCACTTCTTAAGAAACATGGGATACTTCGATTACGCCATAATAGATAGACATATACTTAAAGTACTTTCAAAATATGGTGTCACAAAAATAGAGCAGAGAAAATTAACTATTAAAAGATACTTGGAACTCGAGAAGTTAATCAAAGAGATTTCCATGAAATTGAATGTGGAACCAGGAATATTGGACTTATACTTATGGTACATTGATACTGGGGAAGTGTTAAAGTAACGTTATAAATAAATGTTACGTAAACATTTTAAATTAAACCACCAAATATAGTAGGATTGACACGACCAAAATAGACGATGATGAGAGGAACAGATTATGACAAAGTATTTGGGTAGATATGATGATTTAAAGCTAAGATTAATGGTGATCGAAAGACTCAGATTGCTGAAAGACAAATATTCATATAAGCAACTATCAAACTTAACAGGTTTACCAGAATCAGTTTTATGTAGATACGTTAAGGGGTCAGTGCTGCCTGGAGGGGAAACAGCCCTAGAACTCTGGAAGAAACTCGAAAATATAGAGAGTTTAAGTTCAATCATAAAAAGCAAAATAGAGTATACACCAGATGGTCTACTAAACCTAACCAGAATAGTGTATAATCCGTACATAATAAAGCTGGCTTCACAATATGCCGTAATGAAATTCTCTTCAAAGAAGATTAAAAAGGTGATTACCGCAGCCATAAATGGAATACCATTAGCCACAGAGATAGCTGTAAACATGGAGAAAGAGCTAATAGTTGCAAAAGATGCGAAGGAAGTTGGAATAAAAGAGTTTGTGGAAACATCATATCATCCAGGAGGATCTTCGGAAATGAAGACACTATACATACCAAAGGGGTGTATAAAGCATGGAGATGAAGTTTTAATAGTAGATGATCTAATAAGGACTGGAAGAACTCTAAACGCAATAGTAAGACTTGTTGAGAAAAATAAAGGTAGAGTGGAAGGAGTTTTCGCATTGGTAGTTGTTGGGGATAAATGGAGGGAAAATGTGAAAATTGATTGCCCAGTAGAAGCAGGGTTAAAGATAGAGGAGAAAGACTTGGTAAAGAAGGTAGTCTAATGAATTAGAAGCTAGATATAAAACCATTAATACAATCCTTAATAGACTGTATCAATGGATGCTTAAATTTTAAATTCTCCCTAAGCGAGCCAAGTCTCAAAATCCTAAAGTAAACTGGGGGGTGTGGATTCCACCTCAACCAGCTCCTAAGCCTATAAGCCTTATAACGCTCGGTGAAAGCAGAAAAGAAAGCTATTTTTATCAATGCATTAGCAAGATAATCACCAGAACCTAAAATCATGTATGAATCTAAATCCGCCCTAGACTCGAAGAATTTAGCTATAAAGAATAACATGGTTAAGGCAAATAGGAAGTATAATAAATCTAATGGGAATATAATTGTTGAAAGTAATATATAGACTCTGGACACGTATTCCAAATTGCTTAATATAAACAATGCCAATGGATCTCTACGTATACAATGACTTAACTCATGTCCTAAAACAGCCTTAATCTCCTCATAACTCAACTTATAAAGCAATCCAGAAGTTATTATGAATAATGCATTCTTGATATTTGGACCAGAAACACCAGCATTCGCAATTATAGTATTGGATAACACCACCTTAGGAGGCTTAATGTTAAGTTTCCCACAAACCTCCACTATCAATTTATGTAATGGTACATACTTAACCCTAATATTCTCTACAGGACAATCAAAATTAAAATTCTTCAAAATTTTTGAAACGATTTCAGGTGTAGGGATGCCCCCTCTCCCAAAAGTTTCATGATATATGTGCTCCTTAACTTTTATAACTTCACTCCACCTCTTAGAAGTTATTTCACGGAAAACATTTAATGGGTAATGGCAACTCACAACATATATTTCACCATGAACTTCATCAATTGGCCAATCACCCAAATTTGAAAGTATCTTTGGCGATAAAATAAATAATATCAATTGAAATGAAACTATACCTAGAGGAGCATAGTACCCCATGAAAAGGAAGAAGAAGACTCCAATCAAGAGAGATATTGCAAACATTACAGCTAAACTCCCAGTAAAAATGCCATACAAGATCCTTTTAAATGGACTCATCAACTTGACTGGCACAACAGGCAAACCTGGAACAAAAACCAGAATTAAACTCCCCTCTCTAACCATAGAATAAAACTCGTTAGTGAAGTAATTTACGTTTAAAACTATGTTTAAAATGTATTCATATGGCAGTGAAAGATCGTAAGATAATATTAATTCCGGGTGAAAATCCCCAATAAGAGTTGCTTCAACAATAGACTCACCATACTTAATGGTAAAGAGAAGCTTATTCCCATCAATACCAATGGAGTTTAAAGTATACTTATACCACTCCTTCACTCTACTCTCAACAAAAGACAAATACTCAGAGATCTTTCCCAACGGAATTTCAAATCCAATCTCAAACCTTTTAATCAAAGTATGTCTAAAAACAAAGTATCTAGTAATAGAAATAAATATTTTTTAATTTATAGACATAGAGGAATTCTGGAGAACAATATGAAGTTCAGAGTAGATTTAAATTGTGACATGGGAGAAAGTTTTGGGAGATACAAATTAGGGTCCGACGAGGAAATAATGCCATACATAACATCAGCAAACATAGCTTGTGGATTCCATGCTGGAGACCCAAATATAATGAGGAAAACCGTGAAGATGGCATTAAAATATAATGTGGAGATAGGTGCACATCCAGGATTACCAGATCTACTGGGATTTGGAAGAAGATGGATCGAAGTGGAAGTGGAAGACGTAATAAACTACATGCTATACCAAATAGGTGCACTAGATGCATTTGCAAAAGCGGAAAATGCAAAAATAGCTCATGTAAAAGCCCATGGAGCATTATACAATAAAGCTGCAGTTGACGATTCAATAGCAGAAGCAATAGCTGAAGCCATAGAGAGATATAATCCAGAACTAATACTAGTTGGACTTGCAAAATCAAAAATGATCGAAGCAGCAAGAAAACGTAAATTGAAATATGCCATTGAAGCTTTCGCAGATAGAACATACCTTGATGATGGATCACTAGCCCCAAGAAGTATGAGAGGATCAGTGATAACAGATATCAATGAAATAGTTGAAAGAGCTATAAATATGATTAAGTATGGGAAAGTTAAAACCATAACTGGAAAGGAATTAGAAATAGGGGAAATAACAACAATATGCATACATGGAGACACCCCAGGAGCTGTGAAAATAGCATCAAACTTGAGAGAGAAACTTTTAGAAAACAACATTGAAGTAACCCAGATGATCAATATAGTGCAAAAATGAAAATAGTAGTGTTAGATGAAGTTGATTCAACACAAAACATAGCTAGAAAATTATGTGAAAAGGAAACTGAAGATTTCATTGTAGTAGCAAGAAGGCAAAGTGCAGGGTATGGTAGGAAGGGGGATATATGGCTATCCCCTGAGGGGGGATTATGGTTTACAATGGTCATAAGAAATGTAAAAGCAAATTTATCTACACTCCCAATGATAGTAGCAGTCTCAACAGCAAAAGCTGTAGAGAAAAATACTGAAGTAAACGTCAACCTCAAATGGCCAAATGACCTATACATTGGGAAAAGGAAGGTTGGCGGAATACTATGTGAAGTAGTAATGTCAGGGGAAGAGGTAAAAGCAGTATTAATTGGGGTAGGGTTAAATGTAAATATAAGTGAAATCCCTGAGAAAATAAAAAGTAAAGCCACATCAATAAAGATAGAAACGGGAGAAGAACATAATTTAATGAAGCTACTTAAAGAGATTGTAAAAGAAGTTTACGAAGATTTGAAGAAACCATTTAAAGAAATAATGGAGGAATGGATTAGAAGAGATATGTTAGTGGGAAGAGAAGCTGAGTTAAAAGTTGATGGCAGAAGGGTAAAGGCTTACATATCAAAACTGAATGAGGATGGTTCAATAACAATAAAACATGACTCATTCGAAGCTAAAATATACTATTGGCAGATCGATGGAATAGAAATATTAAGTTAAAGAGTCATGATATTAGAAGGGGTTCATGAGCATACTTAGCAGCTTCAAAACATTAACGAAAGTCGATGAAGCATTAAAGTTGATAGATGAAAAGGTAACCTACAAAGTGGAAGGTTATGAGGAAATCGAAATTTCAGAAGCTGTGAACAGAATATGCTATGAAGACATAATATCACCGATAAACGTACCACCATTCACTAGAGCTGCAATGGATGGATATGCTGTGAAAGCTGAAGATACAACATCAGCTTCAATAAAAAACCCCATAATACTGAAAGTCATTGGATGCATAGATGTGGGGAGGACCCCGGAAATTGAACTGAAACCTGGATGTGCCATAGAGATATCCACGGGAGCCCCTATTCCAAAAGGTGCAGATGCGGTTATCCCATACGAAGAGACTAAGAGAATTAATGGATACATTGAAGTATACTCACAAGTACATCCATGGAAAAATGTGTCATTAATGGGAGAGGATATAAAGGTTGGGGATATCATATTGAAGAAGGGGACTATAATAAGGCCATGGGATATTGCAGTGTTAGTTTCAGTAAACATTTTGAAAGTTAAGGTTTTAAAGAAACCAATAATCGGTGTACTTTCAACAGGATCCGAAGTTATAGAACCTGGGGGAAACATTGAAGAAGGCAAGATATGGAATAGCACTAAAGCAATGCTTAAAGCAATGATAATAGAAGATTACGGAGTACCATTAGATCTCGGTGTAGTGGAGGATGATGAAGACAAGATATGTGAAAAGATCATGAACGCACTACCCAAATGCGACATTATAATAACCACAGGAGGAACATCCATAGGCAGAAGCGATAAAACTGTAAGTGCAATGAGGAGGATAGGTGGAGAAATAATATTCCATGGAGTTTCCATGAGACCTGGAAAACCCACAGCTATGGCAATAGTCAAAGGGAAACCAATAGTTATGTTATCAGGATTCCCAGTAGCAGCATTAACAGGATATCAAAATTTCGTTAGGAGAGTTATGGAAAGAATATGTGGCATAAAGTTTCCACCACAACCAAAAATTAAAGCCAGAATTGATAGGAGGATTGCCTCTCAACTTGGATCCAGAGAATATTTAAGGGTTAAAGTTTTGAAGAGGAATGGTGAATACATAGCAATACCATTAAGACTTACAGGTTCAGGCTTACTATCATCAATAACTCAAGCTGCAGGAATAGTAGTTATACCAGAAAACGTAGAAGGATACGAGGAAGGAGATATCGTGGAAGTAACTCTGTTGAGGGGGATTGATGAATATTAGAAAGATATTCCACAAACTACTATCCATAGAAGAAGCGCTCAAAATAGTTGAAGATAACATAGCTTTAAAACCATTAGGTGTTGAGGAAGTTGATTTAACAGAGGCAAGTGGGAGAGTGCTAGCTGAAGATATCACTGCAAATATAGATCTGCCACCATTCGATAGGGCAACTATGGATGGATATGCTGTGAAAGCTGAAGATACATACAATGCAAATGAGGATAATCCAGTTAAACTTAGGGTTATAGGTAAAATTGAAGCTGGAGAAGAACCGAGAAATGAACTGAATAGTGGTGAAGCCATAGAAGTATCTACTGGAGCACCAATACCAGTAGGTGCAAATGCAGTGGTAATGATTGAATATACACATAGAGTTGGTGAACACGTACTCATATACAAACCTGTAGGTATTGGAGAGAATATTGCTCAAGCAGGATCGGATCTAACCCTTGGAGAAACTATAATGAGGATTGGAGAAATAATTGGAGTGAGGGAGATAGGGGTTTTAGCTGCTCTTGGAAGACATAAAGTTAAGGTTTATAGAAAGCCAAAGGTGGCAATAATATCTACTGGAAGCGAACTAACAAAACCTGGAACGAAACTCGCCCCATACAAGATCTACGATATAAACACATATAGCATATCCAGCTCAGTAATCGAAGATGGCGGGATACCAATACTCATCGGATTAGTAGCTGACAATGAATATGAAATAAGGAGTAAAATTATGGAAGCTATGGAGAAATCAGATCTAATACTAATTTCTGGAGGTACATCAGCTGGAATTGGAGATTTAGTGTATAGAGTCTTGGAGGGGATGGGTAGCCCAGGGATACTAGTTCATGGATTAAAAACGAAACCAGGGAAACCGACTGTGATAGCTATAATAAATGGAAAACTCATCATAGGTTTACCAGGATGGCCTGTCTCAGCATTAATGATATACAACATAATAGTGAAACCCATAATTGCTAAGCTAACTGGGAGAGGGAAGCCAGAGGAATATGAGGTAAAAGTGAATATTGCAAGGAGAATTAAATGTGAGAGAGGGAGGGCAAATCTAATACCAATAAGCATAATAGTAAACGATGAAGGCAAATACATAGGATACCCATTAATAGAGCATAGTGGAGCCATAGCCACATTGAAGAGGGCTGATGGATATATAGTTACAAAAGATTCAACAGAATATGTAGAAGAAGGAGAAGAGTACAGTGCAAAACTATTCTCAAGAGACATAAAAATCCCAGATGCAACCATTATTGGAAGCCACTGCCCAGCACTTGAAGAAATAATTAAGATTTTGGAGGCGAGAGGGTATAGGATTAAGTTCATACCATCAGGATCCATGGATGGTTTAATTGCATTAATTAATGGTGAAGCAGACATAGCTGGAATACACATACTTGATGATAAAAACATGGAATACAACATCCCAATACTAGAAGAAATGAAGGTGAAAAATGCAGTATTGATTAGAGGATATAAGAGGATGCAAGGCTTGATACTAGCTAAAGGTAACCCTAAGAAGATAATTGGAGTAGAAGATCTGCTTAGGGAAGACGTGAAAATGGTAAACAGGAATAGAGGATCGGGAACAAGGATACTCCTAGACTACATGTTAAAATCCATTGCAGAGAAAAGAATGGAATCCTTCGAAAATATTAAGAGAAAGATAAAGGGGTACAGTATTGAAGCTAAAACACACTCCTCAGTAGCCATAGCCATAAAACTCTCAAGAGCAGATGTGGGAATAGGGATAAAGACAGTTGCAATACAATACGACTTAGACTTCATACCATTAAAAGATGAAGAATACGATTTCATAATAAATAAGAAGAGTTTAGGTAAAAGTGTTATAAAAGAGTTTATAAACATATTAAAGAGTGAAGAATTTAAGAGTTTATTGAAGTCGATGGGTATGGAAGCTCAGAGGAATATTGGTGAATTAATCTGGGGAGATGAGTTAAAATGAAGATCATAGCTATAACCGATGTTCATGGAAGAGTAAATCAAGCATTAAAACTAACTGAAATAATTAAAAGAGAAGGAGTTAAAGCAATACTCTTAGCTGGAGATATTTCAAGATATAAGTCCATTGAAGAAGCAAATGAAATCATACAAATATTAACCAGTGCTGGGATAAAAGTGTTCTATGTACCTGGAAATATGGATGACCCTAAGATATGTGAAGAAGTAAATATTGAAAATGCTGTTTGTGTACATGAAAAAGTTGTGGAATTCAATGGATACATTATTACAGGTATAGGGGGAGCCTTAAAAGGTCCATTCAACACACCATTCGAATTAGGTGAAGAAAATATACTTGAAATGTTGGAGAAATTAATGGATAGAATCATGTGTAGGGGGGGAATGATACTGGTAACACACAACCCACCATACAATACTAAAGTTGATGAGTTAGGATTTGGAGAGCATGTGGGCAGTAAGAGTTTGAGGATGATCATAGAGAAGTACAAACCAATACTAAACGTATGTGGACATATACATGAAGCTAGAGGTTTAGATAAAGTGTATGAGACAATAGTAGTGAATCCTGGACCACTAATGTATGGCTACTATTCAGTTATCAACATTGATGGAGATGTAAAAGTAGAATTGATGAGAATACCCTAAAAGATTTCATGTGAAAAGAGATCTGCATAGCTTTCCCTCTTTCTAACCAATTTAACTTCCCCATCATAATACATTATCACTGCAGGTCTAGGTCTACTATTATAATTACTTGACATGGAAAATCCATATGCACCAGCATTCATTATAGCCAATAAATCCCCCTGCCTAACTCTATTCAATTTAACATCAAATCCAAAAACATCAGAACTCTCACATACAGGTCCACCAACATTGTAAATTTCAATATCCTCATTGGAAGATAGATTGTATATTGGATGATGAGCACCATACAATGCTGGTCTAATTAGATCATTCATACCAGCATCCACTAAAACCCACTTGACACCATAATTCTCCTTAACATAATTAACCCTAGTCAGTAGTATACCAGCATTTCCAACAATGAACCTTCCAGGTTCAATTATCAGTAGAGGTTGTAAAGTGAATATTTCCTTAGAAGCATGTTTCAATTTCTCAATTACCTTACAATAATCATTCAATGGGAATATAGAGTCTTCAATTGAGTATGGGATTCCAAATCCTCCACCCAAATCTATAATCTCTAATTCCAATCCAAGAAGTTTCTTAAGCTCAGTACAAAATGATAAAACTTTATCTACAACCATACTGTATGGTTGAATATCAGTTATCTGAGAACCAATATGTACATGTATACCAGCAACATGAACATGACTCAATTTTGAAGCTAAACTGTAAGCTTTAAAAGCATTTTCAACATTTAAACCAAACTTATGAATTCTAGCACCAGTACTAATATGACTATGAGTTTTTGTGGGAATATCAAAGTTAACCCTAACACCCACAGAAACCTTAATGTTAAATTCTTCTGCAAACTTATTTACCCAATACAATTCATCGATATTCTCAATGTTTATAAGTAGTACACCTTCAAAAACTGCATAAGAAAGTTCACCTGGAGATTTAGATACACCATCAAATACAACTTTGTCCATTGGTACACCAGCAAGCTTAGCAGCATAAAGTTCACCTCCAGATACAACTTCAGCTCCAGCTCCAAGAGAATTTAAAAGTTTTAGTAAAGCTATGCAGGTATTAGCTTTATATGCATAGCATATTAGAAATTTATTATAAACTTCACGTATGGCATTTCTCAAATTCTCATAATTCTGCTTAACAACATTGCCATCAATGAAGTATAATGGCGTCCCATACTTCTCAGCCAAATAGTTTAAGTCAACCCCTCTATCCCTCAACTTTTCAATATAATCTAGGAAGAAATCACTTTTAACATTCATCTGGAAGCTACCTCACCAAGGTTGAAGCTAAGTATATCATTGAGCGTAAAACTTTAAAACACTTCAAATAATCATCTGAAATATACTCAACGGTTAAGGCATCTATCCTTTTAACATCTGGAATCATGGTTGCCAGCTCAGCCATAGCTGAATTCATAAATGTTAAATTAAGCTTTATTGGTGGATTGAAGGTGAATGGAGAGAATGAATGAATATTCTCCAACGCACGTTTAGCAGCAGACTTTATCAATTCACGTGCCTCAGAGGGGTGAATACATAAAGCAGCATACCTTCCAAAAGCCTCCTTAACCTTAACGGTAAAAACGTTTCCAAGAAGCTTTTTAGCCTCATCCGTAACTGCTGAATCACCAGTAACTAGAACTACTGGAACCTTATAATATCCAGCTATACCAGCATTAATCCCAACTTCACCTACACTTAAACCATTAATTGAAACCTCACGAACCACCGAACTAGAGATCGTATGATCCAAAATTGCGTTAAAGCTACCGAACTTAGCATGATAACCTATAAAGAATACAGCATCAAAAGTTTCATCAATACCAGCCATCATCGATAGAACTTTTGGGGAGCCAGTTATCAGTTTAGCTTTAGGATGTAAATCTTCAATTATTATATTTCTCATAGAACCATGAGAATCATTAACCACAACCTCCTCAGCTCCACCTAGAATAGCCCCATCCACCGCGGCATTAACTTCCATTGTCATCAATCTACATGCACGCTCATAATCCCTACCACCAGGAGTTATTTGATCACTATGTACAACCCCACATACCCCTTCAAGATCTGCGGAAATGAATACCTTAAGCCCCATAACACATCACAAATAAATTAAATGAAACAGAACTTTAAAAGGGTAATTGTTTGAAGCTAAATAAAATAGACTAGCTAATGTAGAATGTCCTTCCAATAATCAGTAGATTTCCATACCATTAAAGTACTGTTATGTTTTGTGTAATATGTTACCTGAAGATTCCCATGATATGATTGGATAGTTCACTGAAATCATCCATGAACATATAATTTCCCCACCTATCCTAACTAGAAATGCAGTTTATGATAACATTTTAAATAGTACACTTAGCGCTGAATTTACGGGATAAAAAGTTCTTCATTAAAAGCTAAAGATAACTTGACTCGTTTTATAAAAAACATTTATTAAGTAAAAAAGTTTAAAGGACAATTTAGGCTAAAATAAATAAGTTTTGTGTGGTGATGTTCACCATTCAAATAATTCAACGTTAGCTCTTGGAACTATAACCCTTCTACCATCCTGTAACTCTATCTCGACAACCCTCACTGGAGATTCAGTTTCAACCAATTGTAGCTCGATTGGTAAGTTTACCACTTTAGCCAGCTGCCCAAAGTATGGAGCTCTAATAACCCTAACCTTAGTTCCAGGCTGCATACCCCCAACGTAAACTTCAGACTCCAATGGCAATGATAAGGGGTCAACGTCATCTCTTGGAATAACTATTTCAGGTCTAATGACACCAGCTCTAATTTGTGTTGCACCATCAAAGCATGCAAGTCTACCCTCATTAACTTTAAATAGATTAAAGGTCCTCGAAGCCATTGGAATCTTACCAAAGCCTTCAGTTATGATTAGAGTCATGGGTATATCCTCTCTACCAGTAATTGCAACTCCAATTTCGTATCCAAGGAAATCTCTTATATCCTTGAAATCCACGCCACCCACAACTACCCCGGCAGCTCCAATCTCCATAGCCTTCTTGAGAACCTCAGCAGATGCATAAGATCCACCAACAACAAGTTTACCTTTCCATTTTGGTGAAACCATATCCAATGTTAACTCGTCTTTTGGTGAGTCAACGGCTACAAGTATTTCACCATGTCTCTCGCCTCCAATGCCAAATATCCCCTCAATAAATGTGGATGCACAATCTATAACTACACCTTCATTTGGAATAATTTCTGTTACTATTCCAGGTATGTATGCATCAAGCTCCACAGGTATTGGCGGCTCCCTAACAATTATCTGTCCAGTCACTTCAGATATATGTTCAATGTAACCATCAACTGGTGATTTAACTTCGGATTTCAGCAATCCAAAGAAGGCTCTGTAGCTTGCAATGACATCACCCTTCTTAACAGGTTCACCAACCTTCCTCTTAACATATAATGGTAATTCTTCTGGCTCAACACCCAAAATTGCTGCAGCACTAATTATCTGTATATCACCTGGCAGATTAGTTCTTGCTACGATATCATAATAATTCACTTTATCACCCTTATTTACAAGAACCTCCCCTGGAATAGGTAATCTTCTAGTCTTTCTAAATCTATAAAGCTCAGATATCCTTAAACCCGGAGTATATGCATGTGCCGATTGAGAGGACCTTTGAGAAGACATCTACATCACCTCCCTTAAATCTTCTCCTTGCTCATTATGATTTCTGGATACGCATTCAATGCTCTGAACCACTTCAATAATGCTTCTCTACGTTGACGGAAGTCTTCTGGAAGCCTTAATGGCCTACCCCTAGCATCTATAACTATCCCAGCAGCCCCACCCCAAACTGTAGCTTCCCTCTTCTTCCCAGGACCCATACCAACATCGAAATCTCCAGTTGGTTCAATGACAACAGTTGCAGTTTCATCATCACGTAGAGGTATCCTATCAATATCACCATAATTCACAACCTTCTCCACAGTTCTACCATCAGGCATATGAGCAGTAACTTTTACAGCAGGTCCGGGGGATTTGGCATGACCATCAAGAGCTATAACAGTTCCAAGTTTTACAATGCAGTCTCTTTCAAATATTTCCATAGCAGCCTTCGGATGAACAGTTGATAGAACACCAAGATGTGGCATCATGAAGATGCTATCACACATAAGTCTCGTAACACCCTTTGGCTGGAATGCATCAATCAATATAAGTGCAGCTTGCTGTCTACGCGGCGTATGAGATAAGAGACCTCCAGTACCGCCAATTAACTGAATATTCATCATGTTTATGTACGTTTCAGTTTCCATGGATTGTTCAAATATGTCTGCAATAGTTCTCTTCCTCTGAACACCTCTCAAACCTCTAGCTAACAATTTGTGATGTTCAAATCCAAGTCTAATAGCTTCCCTAGCCACAGCATGTTCTACAAGTAGATCATCCAATGTTTGAGGTAAAGTGGTTGGTCTAATCATCTTGTTTGCTAACCTATTCCTAACCTCTCTCTCATCCATCTCAAATGGCAACCATCTCATTATATTAGCTACACCAGCTTCCTTCAAAACGTTGGTGATGCTGTAGCTCATACCCAAATTTGCACTAACAGTTCTAACAAACTTCCCTTCATAAACAGAGTAAACATTTGTTGTAGCTCCACCTAAACCAACACCTAAAACATTAATGTTCCACATTTTTGCAATAGTTCTAAACATCATACCTTCACCAGCAGGTGTTGGCATGACTGGAACCATAACCCACTCAGTTAATTTATGGTATCCAGGGGCGTGAGCCATGACGTGCTCCATGAACAATCTGTGTATAGCATCTCTAGCAGGCTCTACAACTTCTATCTCAAGTACAGGCCTTATATTTTCCACAATGGTTAGATCAAATGCTTCTCCAAGAGTCTTCTTGATATGCTCCCGTGCATCTCTATTCCCAGCATAAACTATTGGAAGTTTGTAGCCTAAGCCAAATCTGGGTTTAGGTTCAGCTGCCTTTATAAGCTCAGCCATTTCCACAACATGCTTTACAGTTCCACCATCAGTTCCACCAGCTAATAGAATCATGTCTGGCCTTAGGAAACGCATCCTTTCAATCTTCTTGTGTGGAGGTCTACCATCATCTATTGCCATAACATCCATAACTATCGCACCAGCACCAAGGGCAGCCCTCTCAGCACTTTCAGCAGTCATTGTCTTAACGACACCAGCAACCATCATCTGCAATCCACCACCAGCACTGCTTGTTGATACATAGAGATCTACACCCACATTGTTCCCTTGATATGGTATTATAAGACCAGAACCATCTGATTTAAGTAGCTTATGTCCAGTTAGCTCCTCAACTTCAGTTATAGCATTCCTTAACCCCATAGTTACATCTTCAAATGGCTTTTCAACAGTGGTTGGAGCTTCACCAGCACATATGAATCTCCAAACTCCATCCACTTTCTTAAATAATCTAGCTTTTGTAGTAGTGCTACCAACATCGGTTGCTAAGGCAACTTGCATCTTTTCAACATCAAATTTCATTACTTTTACACTCATCACATACACCTAAGAATTTACTGTAAACATCATTATAGCTTAGTGTAATTTAAATTTTATTGTTGAACCGTCAATCAGATGTCTGGTTATTTGAAATGGGATTGACAGCAGCATCCCCGACCCCTTCAGATTGTTTAGATTGCACAGCCTCTTCAGCCTTCTCCCCTCCTGAGAAGCTTAACTTAATGTAAGTGTTTTGAGCACACTCATTAATGTTGGATTTCAGTAATACTATTTTTATAGCCCAAACCACCGCTACACCAACACTCAATATTATTAAATTAAATTCAATTATTGGTAGAATAACTAGCAATATGAATAGTAATACGGAGACGTTGAGCCTATATCCAAACCTAACAAAGTCACCTTCATCTACAACATATATCTTAGCTTCACCAAATATGTCACTATATATTAGGTCAAACCCCCTCTCCTTAGAAACCTTAGTTGTAAGTCCTCTACGTCTCATCTCCTCAGCAAACCCCTTAATGAAAGCACTCCTCAAACCACCAATTTCGGGGAAAATCCTCTCACTAACACATACACTAACAGACATGCTAATCAAACATAGTTTATTGCAGAAAATATATTAACATTTACTATTACTATTGTTGGGAAGGCTTAAACCCAATATCTAAACCATTCCTCAAAGCTTCACTCAAAAATTTACCAACATCGCTGGAGAGATTAAACACAATCCTAGCACGCTTATCGCATCTATATGAACCCACATACTTACCATCAACATAAACATCCATATTACATTTAGCATAATCTTTACCAAAATAGAAGACCAAACTACGCTTAGTCTCACGATAACTGTAATCAACATTACCAGAATGCATTGAAGATGAAATTCTGGGTTGAAGTTCAATTCTAACATTAAATCTCTTTTCAATGCTATTTATCAAATCCCCATTCCTACCAACTATACGTGGAATGACATCTCTATCAACCTTAACGATCACATAATCATTTGAAACAACTTCTAATTCAGCATTAGAATCGAATCGCCTAATATACCTCAATAAATCATTAAATCTCCTCTCCATACGTCTACCTCTAACTTCACCTTTAATTGGAACTATAACTGTTTCCTCACCAAATGCATATATCTCATATTCAACTTCACCGCTCTCGAAATCCCTAACCTCAACTACAGGTCTAGCGAGATCCTCATCAGTCATCCCATAAGGAACCTTTACAACCAAATTCAATTCGTAAACCTTCTTGATAGATCCATCTTTAATGAAAATCACCGTGTCAATAATCTGTGGAATTACACCATAATCTATTCTACCAATAAATCTATGTATTGCATCAACAGGTGAAGATGCGTGAACCACACCAATCATCCCTACACCAGCAAGCCTCATATCCACAAAAACCTGGAAATCCTCAGTCTTTCTCAACTCATCAAAAACTGTGTAGTCAGGTCTGACGAGCAGTAGGATTTCAGCAGTCTTATAAAACTCCCCCTCCAGAGGGGCATACTGAGTTACCTCATCACTAACTTGTAAATCTCTAGGAGACTCCATGGTTTTAACTATGGCATTCTTAGTGGAGCGATAAAATTCAGCTAGAGCTGAAGCAAATGTGGATTTACCAGCTCCAGGAGGACCACATATAAGTATACCCTCAGCCCTCTCTACAAGCCTCCTCTTCAACTTATCAGATAAAGCATAATCCTCCAGTGAAACCTTAACTATAGGTCTAACGGCTGTTATCTCTAAGCCATCAGAGAATGGCGGTCTAGCTATAGCAATCCTATAATCTCCAAGTTGAACAACCATTGCGCCATGTCTAACAATCTCTATGAAAGCATTACCATTAGAGTGGCATCTCCTAAGAATATCTCTAATGAGATGCTCAAGTTCAGCCCTCTCACAAACACGATCCCTAATCTTAACAAGCGTCCATCTTCCAGGTCTACCACGCTTAGCATATGGTGGAACCCCCTCCTTTAAATGGACACTCATAGTGTCGTTAGTGAAGAAATCCTCGATTCTTAAACCGGTATACATAGAATCTAAACCAATAAACCTAACTTTAACCCCCTCAGCTTCAGCCACAAGTGATTGAACATAATCCATGGTATACAATGTTGCATCATACTTCTTAGCTACATCTCTAATCAACGCATCAATCCTACCCATACCAGCCATCCTAATATCATCAATAGATGCAATTTCACCAACAATATTGATACTAATCCCCCTATCCTTAGCCATCCCCCTCAACTTAATTATCTCATCAAGCCCCCTGAATCCACTTTCCCTACCATTTGAAGCTTGAGCTTGCAATTCATCTAAGACAATCCTCGGTATAATTATCTCAACACCTCTAATATCCTCTTCCAAAATAATCTTGGAAAGTTCACCCTCCACCAATATACTTGTATCTGGAACTATCCTATTCACCATATATTTCACAATACCTTAGAGAGAAGAATAGTATGAACAAACTAATAAATTTAATTAGACCCTTGAAATGCTTATCATCCTAATAACATCAGCCGTATCTTCACATCTATCAGCAGCAGCCTCAACATTTTCCACAGCCTCCTTAATCATTATCCACCTGCTAATCTTCGGATAATTTTCACCCCAATTCAATATCATCATTATAAGTCCAACCCTATGATCATCGATCTTCTCCTCCAACCTCTCCACCTCCTCTGCAACATCAATAGCTTTACGTGGATCCCTAATCAGAACATCAAATGCATCTCTAAGCTTGGATACTATCTGGAAAGAGAGGTCTGCAAGCACCTTTAAACCATCACTAATCTCCTTTGGAAGCACAGCCCCCCTGGCCATACAAAACTTTCTACCAGCAGACTTAGCATTTGAAGCAATATCATCGGAAGTCAAAATTAAGTGCATAATCTCCTCCTTATCCGCTGGATGAAAGGGCCCTTTAGAAAGCTCATATAGAATCTTCTCCTTAACATCATCAGCATCCCTCTCCCTCTGAAATATAATTTTGAATATGCGATCAGCTTCATCGAAATTCCCATCACAAACAGCGTAAACAAGGTCCCTTAAAGCTGAAACCGTTGACACGATACATTCAAAATGGACTTTAACAATATTTAAAACCTCCAGCTCACGCTTTCTACCGAACCATATGGCAGAGTATGTTGGCTTAAAATCCAATAAATCCACCACTCAAAAATAGTAAGGGGAAAACATGATATAAAAATTTCCCTCATTAAATGTCAGTAAGAGTTTTAAACAATTGATGAATAGTAAGACTGAGAATGGCACTCTAAGTGATGGAGGCTGAATCTCTTGTTTGACACGATAACCATACTACTCGCAATTGGACTAGCACTATCCTTCTTCCTCTCAATGAGTTTAGGGGCTAATGATGCAGCAACACCAACAGACTGTGCAGTTGGCGCAGGAGTTATTTCAATAAGGAAAGCCATAACACTCTTCGCAATCTTCACGTTTGTAGGAGCTGTAACACAGGGATTTATGGTTATGAAAACTATAGGTAAGGGGGTTGTTGGCGAAATAGATATAGCTGGAGCAGTTGCGATATCGATAGCAACATCACTATGGGTTCTATACTGCTCATGTAAGGGGTTGGATGTTTCAGTAACTCACACCACAATTGGAAGCGTCATAGGATATGGCTTAACAGCCTATGGATTATCGGGAGTGAATTATGATGTGCTACGGAACGTTGTTATAAGCTGGATTACATCACCAATATCTGCAATATTGGTATCATACACACTATACAAGTTAACAGCAAAAATCCTTGGTAGAAAATCTTGGACACAAAGGTTAGAGCGAACCATATCAACAATACTAATAGCATCACTATGCTTCTCAGCATATTCCTTCGGGGCAAATGACGTTGGAAACGCCACGGGAGCATACGTTACAGTAGCCATGAAAGTTGGTAAAATGCCAGATTACCACACAATGCTACTATTATCAATAATGGGGGCTATTGGAATAGCCATAGGAGGATTCGTTTGGGGTAAAAATGTAGTAGAAACCGTAGCATTCAGAATAACTAGAATAGACATTATAATGGGTGCAATAGCTGAAATCAGCAATGCACTAGTAGTATACCTGTTCACAACGCTACCATACATGATCTTTGGATATGGAATGCCAATATCAACATCCATAGCAAGCAACGCATCGATAATAGGAGTTGGATTAGCAAAAGATTATAAAGCGGTAAACTATAAAACTGTATTTAAGCTTGTCGCTGGATGGATATCAACAATCCCGGTAGCTGCATTACTAAGCGCAACGATATACACGATGCTAAAGATAATTGTGGGGGCGCCAACTATATGAGGAGAATAGTGATAATGGGTCCACCTGGATCAGGTAAGGGGACTCAAGCAAAGATAATATCGGAGAAGTATGGGATACCACACGTATCCATTGGAGATATATTGAGAGATAATATTCTGAGAAAGACTGAACTTGGAGCTCTAGTTAAACAGTACATTGATAGAGGGGAACTAGTCCCAGATGACTTAATAATTGAACTCACACTTAACACTCTCAGAGATCTGTTGAAAGAATTCAATGGATATATACTAGATGGATATCCAAGGACTATCACTCAAGCTGAAGCACTAGAGCAAACAGACATGAAACCAGAAATAGTTATTGATATAATGTTAAGTGAAGAAGAATGTGTGAAAAGATTGACGAATAGAAGATATTGCCCAAAATGTGGTGAGATATACAATATGATACTAAAACCGCCAAAGATGGATGAGTTATGTGATAAATGTGGAAGCAAACTACTGGTAAGGGAAGATGATAGGGAAGAAGTTGTTAGAAGGAGGTTCAAAGAATACTACTCGAAAACCAAACCAGTTATAGATTACTATGAGAGGCTTGGGAGGCTTAGGGTTATAGATGGAAGTGGAAGTGTTAATGAAGTATCAAGGAGAATTATTGAAGAATTAGGATTGTGATATAAATTTTAAAACATCATCAACATTGTTGGGGACTAGTAGAGGTTCACCCACAACACGTAGAGTTGTTGAAACATCTTTCAAACCGAACCCAGAGAGTACACATACTACAACATCACCTCCATCAATTATGCCAAATTCCAATAACTTCTTAGCCAAAGCTAATGGTGCTGCCGCAGCAGGTTCCGCATAGATCCCCTCAAATCTTGCAAGCATCTTATAAGCTTCAATGATTTCATCATCTGAAACAGCCTCAATAAGACCGTTACACTCCCTCAAATACCTATACAGGAGGGGCCAACCAGCAGGGTTCCCAACAGCAATGGCACTTGCAATAGTTTTAGGCTCTTTAACAGGCTCCACAAACTCACTTTTAGATTTAAATGCTTTAACCATGGGGGCACATCCCTCAGCTTGAACACATGCAATTCTAGGCATACGCTCAATCCAATCTAAGATTAAAAGCTCTTTAAACCCTTTACATGCACCTATGGCCGCAGTCCCCATACCTACAGATTGAATATACCAGTCTGGAGGGTTCCAGCCAAGTTGCTCACAAATCTCGTAGGCAAGAGTCTTTTTACCCTCCTGCCTAATTGGATTCACAACACCACCATTATATATCCATCCAATTCTATCTGCAACTGCTTTAGCCAATCTACTTGCATCATCAAATGTTCCATCAACAAGAAGCACACGACTCCCATACATCATTATAGATGCGATCTTCTCTCTAGAGGCATACTTTGGAGCTAAAACTATACTTCCAATATTAGCCAGAGCACAATATGCAGCTTGAGCAACACCAGCATTCCCTGTGGAGAAACCTACAAGTCCAGGAGCCTTCAATTCTAAAGCTCTACTAACAGCAGCTGAAGCCCCTCTATCCTTGAATGATCCAGTAGGATTAAGTGAATCAAGTTTAAAATATAAATTTCTCAAACCTAGAGTAGACCCTAAACGTCTACTTTTGATAAGTTGAGTCCAACCCTCACCCATACTAACAATGTTTGAGTAATCCTCAATTGGAATAAACTCCCTATAACGCCACATATTAAACCCTCTAATCGATATCTTCGCTTTGCTCACAATGGACCCTATAACATCATAGTCCATTTGAAATTCAACTATAGAACCACACTCTAAACAGAAGTTTACATTTTGACGGAAATCAAATTCACATCCACACTTTACACACTTCAATGAAACAATTCTACTGCGCAAACAAGACACCACCAATTAGACTACACACTACAACAATATAACCACTACTATTAAATTCAAAAACATTAAAAACACTACACGATATATTTGATTGAGGTGGAAAAACGTTATGGGAACCGAGAACTCACGCAAACTATATGAACGTGCAATTAAAGTTACACCTGCAGGAGTTAGTTATGCAATAAGATACTTCGAACCATACCCAATCTACATAAAGAGAGCATGTGGATGCAGAGTATATGATGTAGATGGGAATGAATACATAGACTACTGGGTAGGTCATGGTGCACTAATAATGGGACATAATCCACCAGTAATGATAAAAGCTTTGAAAGGCATAATAGAAGTTGGAACACACTTCGGATTACCACATGAATATGAAGTGGAATATGCAGAGCAAGTTGTAAAGATGGTTCCAAGTGCAGAAATGGTTAGATTCACAAATAGCGGTACAGAAGCCAACATGTATGCCATAAGATTAGCAAGGGCATACACGAAGAGAACGAAAATAGGTAAAATGGAGGGGGGATGGCATGGAGGATACGATGCACTACACGTTGCAGTAAACTACCCCTTCGAAAAACCAGAATCAGCTGGATTAACTGAGGGAGCAACAAAGGACACGATACCACTACCATTCAACGACCTTGAAACAATAAGTAAAGTTATGAGGGAAAATGAGCTTGCATGTATAATAGTTGAACCAATACTTGGAGCTGGAGGATGCATACCCCCAGAAGATGGATTTCTACAAGGGTTAAGGGAGTTATGCGATGACTATGATACACTACTAATATTCGATGAAGTAATAACTGGATTCAGACTATCACCTGGAGGAGCACAGCAATATTATGGCGTAAAACCGGACATAACAGTATTAGGGAAGGCTGTAGGCGGAGGAGGATTAAGTATAGGAGCCATATGTGGCAGAAGAGACATAATGGAATTAATAGATCATACAAAATATAAGGATAAAAGTGAAAGAGTATTTCATGGAGGAACATACACCGCAAATCCATTAGTAAGTTATGTTGGAACTATAATGCTGAGGGAATATGAGAAGGGATACATATATCCACACATAAACAAACTTGGAGAGAAACTTAGAAATGAACTAGAAGAAGTCTTCGAAAAGTACAATATCGATGCACATACAACTGGCGATGGATCCATGGTTGGAATACACTTCACAAAGAAGAAGCCAAGAAATGCTAGGGAAGCAAATGAAGGTAAAAATGAAGAATTGGCAAAAGAGTATCATAGATTCCTATTGGAGAACAAGATAATAATGGTAAAGCCCACACTGCCACATACATTCATAAGCTACGCCCACACGGAAAAGGAAATACAGCAACTCATAGAAGTAACAGAAGAATTCGCAAAGAAACATAGGGGGAAATAATTTTTCAACCCCCAACAACATACTCCCCCAAACTTGAAGAACAAATGGGACACTTCATATGAAGCTTAAAACTACAAATACCACAAAAAATATGCTTATTAGCACAAACGTAGAAATCATCTGATACAAAAACCTTCTTACCACACCTAATACACCGCCCCACCAAGCTCGTCATGAAAACACCCCATAACAATTGATAAACTTAAATATAAGCGTAATCATACAAATGAAGCAAGCAAGAAAAAGGGAAATATAATGAAATCTTGATAAATATAAATGTGAAGAACATTGATTTTTGGAAGATAAAAAGCTACTCAGGAGTGAGAGGAGTATATGGATCTGACTTAACCCCAGAAGCCACATATTATCTGGCTAATGCATATGCCTACATAATGGAGACTGATAACGTCATAATTGGCAGAGATACAAGACCATCAGGAATCCCGCTTAAACATGCAACAATATCAGGGTTGACCACAGCTGGATGTAAAGTGATCGATGTTGATATTGCACCAACACCAGCAATACTATACTTCACAAAAAGATTGAAAATGGATGGTGGTATAATAATCTCAGCTTCACACAACCCCCCAGAATACAATGCAATGAAAATGTCCGATGGAAATGGACTACTCATATGGGATGACAAATTAGATGAAATAATAAAGAGAGCTGAGAGAGGGGAGCTGAAAATATCAAAGAATCCAGGAGCAATAGAATGTAGAGACATAAATGATGGATACATAGAAGCTGTTATGAAAGTTATGGGCGTAGAAGATGTAAAAAATAGCAATTTAAAAGTAGTTGTAGATCCAGGTGGAGGAGCAGGCTCCTTAACAACACCAAAAATGCTATCAAAACTGGGTTGTAAAGTAATCTCAATAAACGCTATACCAGGGAAATTCAGTAGACCAATAGAGCCAACTGAAGAAGCCCTTAAGGAAACTTCAAAAATCGTGAAATCCATAGGTGCAGACATAGGATTAGCACATGATTGCGATGCAGATAGACTCGTATGTATAGATGACACCGGCAAAGTAGTAGGAGAAGATTATAGCATGGCAATAGCATTAAGACATATAATTAAAAGGAAGAAGGTGAATAGAGTAGTAATAAATGTGGCTTCATCAAAAGTGCTACAAGACATAGCAGAAGAATATGGAGTAAAAGTATACTGGTCAAAAGTTGGAGAAGCAAACATGATAAAAACAATGATGGAAACCAATAGTGAAATAGGAGTTGAAGGGAGTAGTGGAGGGTTAATAATGAGAGAATTTCACATGGCCAGAGACGGAGCAATAGCAACGTTAGCAATAATAAGAGAAATCATGGAAAGCGGGAAGAAAGTGTCAGAAATAATATCTGAAATGCCAAGATACCACATGATAAAAACAAACATACAAAAGAATAACATAAACTTAGAGGATAAAATAGGTAAACTGAAAGTTCTAGGAGACCTAAACCTAATAGATGGAGTGAAGATATCATCAGAAAATTGGTGGGTATTGATAAGACCATCAAAAACAGAACCAAAAATAAGAATAATCGTAGAAGCAAGAGAGAGGGAACAAGCCTTAGAAACTATTAAAAGAGTGCTTGAGATAATATCATGTTGAGATGGGTAGCTATGGTGAATGAAATAAGGATACTGGAAATAAGGAGAGATGACAAAATAATAGAGGTAACAAGTGAATACCTCAGAGTTAGAGAAGGCCCCTTCATAGATAGAACTAGAAGGATGGGCATACCAAGAGAAAGATGGTTTGCAAAGGAGGAATATCAGCTAATTTTGGAAAATGAAATACCAGTAAACAAAATAGTTACAGCAAACTATGAACGCGGAAAACTGAAAATACTATGGATGAAAAGGGTTGAAGGATTATTTGAGAAACCTGAAGAATACGAAATTAAGCTATTGGCATACGAAGCTGAACTGATAATAGAAGTTTTGAATAGGTTAAAGAAAGGGGAAGACCCAATAATATTAGCGAAAGAATATTCACAAACATTCATTGGATACAGAGAAGAAATACCTGAAGCTGACATAATAGTCAGCATAGAAGGAGACTACGTGAAAATAGAAAATGGGGAAATAAACAGGATAATCAACTATAGATACATAGTACCATACGTAGCATCACTATTTGGAAGATTATCTGAAATATATACTGAAAGAATACCAATAAGTGAAATCTCAAATGTTAAAATGGAAGTGAAAGTTAAAAGTTCTGGAAGCAATGAATACCATGTAAAGATAACATTAAAGAATGGTAAAACCAAAAACATAAACTTCTATAAATGGAAAGATAAAGCTGAAACCTTCATAAACACCATAGACAAAATACTAACATCCTTAAAGAAGTATAAGGAGAAAGAGGAGAAAATAAGATATGAAATACAGTACAAACCAATTTATGAAGAAGAGGGAGTAAAACGTGTAACCAGTGACATTAGATCCATAGCAGCACCAACATTAATCATATTCCTAATACTAGCAACACTAGCTAGCCAATACATAGATAGAGATCTAACAACAATGATACTGATTCTAATACTCTCAATGATACTTGGAGCCATATGGAAGAAGATAAGAGGGTAGAAGAAACCATTTATACAGTAAAACAACAAACATTATTACAGTGAAATAAATGAGGTATGGAGCACAAAGCGAATATGGAAAATTAAAGAGTGTATTAATGCATATTCCAGGAGAAGAAATAAACATAGTCAGTGGAAGCAATAGAGAGGATTACCTTTTTAGAGAAGTACCAGACCTGGACAGATTTAAATATGAACATGAGAAATTCGTTAAGATACTCAAAGAAGAGGGTGTTAGAGTATATTTAGTGGAAGAAGAAGTTAGTGGAGAGTTAATTGAAGCAATAAAACTATGTCCAAACATGGTATTCACAAGAGACAATGGGACAATAACAAAAAGTGGGGCAATAATAGGGAGAATGAAGCATCATGCAAGAAGTGTAGAACCAATAATAGTGAGGGAAGCATTAAAGAATATAGGTGTTCCAATACAAGCAGTAATAGAGGCACCAGCAATATTTGAAGGTGGAGATGCCGTATGGCTAGATGAAGAAACGTTAATGATAGGTTATGGACCCAGAACTAATGAAGAAGCTGTAAAGAAGGTATTGATGGAAGGTCTTGGAAAAACCTTCAAAAACTTGATTGCAGTTCCACTACCAGGAAGAAGAGTGCATCTAGATGGAGCGCTAATGATACTCTCAGACAAGATAGCTGTAACTAGAATTGAAGATATATCCATGTATCCCTCAAAAATGTATATGGAAGATGGCAGAATCAAAATAATAAACTTAGCCAAATGGTTAATGGAAAAGGGCTACGAATTAATAACAGTAAATGATAGGGAGGATAGGATGTTTGGAGCAAACTTAGTGGCCATAGGTGAAATGAAAGTATTATCATATCTATGGAATAGGAGGATTATGAGAGAGCTTGAAAAGAGAGGGTTTGATGTAATAGGAGTTGAAGGATACGAACTAGTTAAGGGTGGGGGAGGATTACACTGCATGATACTACCAATAGAAAGGGAAAGTATTAAGATGTAATACTCCTCCAAAAACCACACATAGTCTTAACTGGACAAACATCATGCTTCGGATTCCTAGCAGTACAAAACTGTCTACCAAGAGCTATAAGTAGCAAATGTAAATGAAGATAATCCGATGCCTCATACATCTTCATCCAAGCACTCCTAATATCCTCATAATTAGCATTAGCACTCACAATTCCAAGCCTTTTAGAAACCCTAGCAATATGTGTATCCACTGGAAATGTTGGACATTTACCAGTAAAAAGTAGTATTACATCTGCAGTTTTAGCCCCAACACCTGGAAGAAGCATCAAGGTATTTCTAGCTTCATCACAAGGGAGATTCAAAATGATATTCATATCACCATTATACCGTTCATAAATGATCTTTGATACTTCAATAATTCTAGCTGCACGTTTGACATACATACCAGCAGGTTTAATTAGTTCAGATAAAGTTTCAAGTGGAATGCTACTCAAAGTTTTAGCATCCACATTAAACTTTGAAGATATATTGTTATAAGCCTTCATAGCATTCTTATCATTAGTGTTCTGGGAAAGTATAGTCATTATTAGGAGTTTGAAAGGATCTGAAGAGCGATGAGCAATTATTGCAGCATAACTTTCATAATCCAATTTCACGCCATCAGATAACATCTTCAAAAATGATTTCGAATCGAAAAGCGTCATACAATTCACACAAATATTGTGAATTATTACAGAAGAAATAGTTTACCATACAAAAACAGTATACCCTTAAAAATCAATATGAATAATGTATCGTCAAAACTCTTAAATGCACACTCTATAATAAATCATCAATCAGTGCATTGAGATGAAGAAGCATTATAATGGTTATAAATCATTTCAGTATCTTGAACCAAACAAGGATTACAGAGCATTCAAACTGGTAAGAGAGATAGATAGAGTACCATCTAAGAATATAGAGTTAAGTAAAAGCGAAGAGGAAAGGGTTGAAGAGATTTTGGAGAAGTATATTGTCATATCATTACACGATCACTCCACAGTCTTCCCAGAAAACCCACAAGAAATATTACCATATGTTAGGGAAGGAAGGATGTTTACGGGATTTGAAGGACTTGCAATTTCAGGTATAGACGTGATTTTCGATGGACTATTTGATGGTATAGGGTTAACTCCATCAAGAGACCCTTGGAGCTGGGATAATGTAATTTACCAGATTGGGATGCTCCATTCAGACATAGACCACCAAAACCTGGCATTCATAGTTAGGAGAATTGAAGATGTGGAGAAAGCCCATAAAGAGGGGAAGATTGGAATAGTCATCCACATTGAGGGTGCACCTAGAATTGGTGATGAAATAGATAGAGTTGATGTGCTATATGGATTGGGAGTTAGATGCATGGGAATAACATATAGTAAGGGTAATGAATTTGGAAGCGGTCTTGCAGACAAATATGATAAAGGACTTACAGATTTAGGCTACAAATTAGTTGAAAGAATGAATAAAATTGGAATGGCAATAGACATAGCCCACGCAAGCGATAAAACATCCATGGATGTTATTGAAGCAAGCAAAAAACCAGTTTTCATAACACATGCAGGTACAAGAAAGCTATGGCCAACACGAAGAATGAAACCTGATGAAGTTATACAAGCATTAGCCGAGAAAGGTGGAGTAATCGGTGTAGAAGCTTCACCACACACAACACTAACACTTGAAGATAGAAAACACAGCATAGAAACCGTAATGAAACACTTTCAATACATAGAAAAGCTAGTAGGCATAGATTACGTTGCCTTCGGACCAGACACATTATTCGGAGACCACGTAGCATTACACAAAGTATTCTCAAGAGAATTATCATTAACCGAAACTAGAACAAGGGAACTAGAATACATTGAAGTTGAATATGTAGATGGCTTGGAAAACCCATCACAATTCAAAAATATAATTAGATGGCTTGTGAAAAACGGGTATAGCGATGAAGAGATAAGTAAAGTTATTGGAGGAAATGTACTAAGAGTACTTAGGGAAGTATGGTGAAGCTACAAGATAAAAACATTACTAACTATTTTTGCCAATCACATTTCACATACTTGCACCAAAAATTGAGTTAACATGAAATGTGTTATCGTATCATAAGCCCTAAATTCTATCAAATTTAACCCTATTATCCATCTTAAAAATAATAATGCTCTAGCAAAACAACAATACCGAAATTATCGTTTAAATGCTGAGATAAATAGATATACACTTACCCAAGTAAAGAGAAAGTATTGTATCATTCATCTCATTTCAATAAATTATACTCCCAAAGATTACATGACTATATTGCAGAAATTATGTTGAAGCAATTATTTCTTAACCCACCTATTAGCATCCCTAACAGTATACTTCTCAACACTCTTCTTCAAAGCAACACCCATATCAATACCATAATAATTAGAAATGCATATCAATGCAAATAGGACATCACCAATCTCCTCAACTAAAAATTTTATATCACCACGACCTTTACCACCTTCAAGGGAATTCAAAGCTCTAGCAAGCTCACCAACTTCTTCAACCAGTGCAGCAAACATAGATAAAGGATTCCAATATCCCCCACCAAAACTTTTAATCCATTCATCAACCATACGTTGAATATCTGAAACCTTTAAATCACACATAAAGAACACTATAAATCATGATTATACAAAAACTTTTATATCCTTGCCTTCAACAACCCCCCCTCTAAACGCTTAGGAATAATCTAAATTCATAAAAATAGCTTCTAAAGACACTAAAAGTTTTAAATAAACCAGAAAACTTCGAAATCGTCTAATTATGGCTCTAATAGGCCTAACAAACCACATTAATGATAATCCTAATTGAACATTATATTTAATGAAGGAAGCCACTCAACCAAAATAAAAGGATTCATAGAAGTCATTCATATTTTATATATGGCTCCTCAAAGTAATGTAAAATTAGTATTGCATTAATCCAGCCAACAATAGAGAGAATTATGAAAACCAAACTTTTAGATACATTACCATAAATATAACCACCTATCAAACCTCCAAACATTGTTGCTATATTGTTGAATAAACTGAAGGAAGCCATTATCCTCCCACGATATTCACGGGGCATATAATCGGCAAATAAAGCTGAAGAAGCTGGTGCAGAAACTGCAGATAGAAACGTTGAAAGAATAAGCCAGAAATATACTTCAACCCAACTCTTACTGTATGCAAAGCCGATATTCGTTATTGGAGATATGAGGGCTGAGGGAACTATGAATTTTAATCTACCAAAACGTTCTGAAACATCAGACATCGCGGCAAATGTTGGGCTTACAATCAGAGTCTCAAATCGTCTGATACTATCAAGAATCCCCCAACTAGATTTACTTAAACCAATAACGTTAACTGCATAATCAACCCAATAGGGACCTGCAGCAGCCCCAAACATCGTACCAGTAAAGCTTATTATAAGCCAAACTTTAAGAGGCTTATTCATATGTTTAAGTGGAGGAATGATGTTACGTAAAATTTCCGATGGAAGTATTTGACTATGCACAGCCCCAGAAGTTACATTTAAAGTTTCCTTCAAATATTTAACTCTAATAATGAATGCTGTTGTTCCACAAAGGAATGTTATGAAATGAAATATACGCATCATGTAAACTAAACCGTATAAATCAATCAACCTTCCAGCAATTATTGGTGATATTAAACCAAACATTGGAGGTAAAATTTGCCACGCAGCATAAGCTAAAGCCCTCTTACTCACAGGGGTAGAATCCGCTATCAACGCACTAAATGCAGGCTCTCTAAGCCCTCCAATAAAACCATCATAAATCCTTTGAGGAATAGCATACCTCCAATCTGGAATTAAAGCAATATATAGATTTTCAATTGCAACCGCAAAACTTAAATGGGCAACAAGCACCCTCCTACCAATCCTATCAGCAAGATAACCGCCAATAACTAAGGAGAATATTCTTGCAAAACTCCATAAAGCAGTTAGGTACCCTATATCTGCATATGATGCCCCTAAACCGAGATAATACAATGTATCAAAGGGAGATACTAGAGAACCTCCGAAAGTCCATATCCCACTACTAACAATCATTACAAGGAGGTTTCCACGTAAAACCTCACCCATGGATCCAAGGGCTATGATGGGATTCTTCCCCTTCCTACCGCCCATCACCAAGACACATCACAGGACAAATCATACTATGAAAATAAGTGGTGGAAATAAAGTTTTAGTTTCAATACCCAATGAAAAGTAATAAATAAATGTACTGGGTAGAAATATTATTAAGATTGAAAATGCCTGTAAAAGCATTTGTATTAATAAATACTCAGATAGGATCCGAAGAGGAAGTTCTTAAAGATCTGAGAAGTTTAGAAGAAGTGGAAGAAGCACATATAGTTTATGGAGTTTATGATATAGTGGCAAAGGTGATTGCTGAAGATATAAACAAACTTAGAGATATAGTGACAATGAAGATCAGAAAAATGAAGAAGATAATGTCAACAACAACCATGGTTGTCATAGAAGAGAAAAGGAAACAGGATTAATGGGGGGTTAACTCAAACCTCAAACTTCCAGATTTAACTATAACTCTATTAACCCCATCAAAATTTTTCTCAACAAACCCGATATTGAATACCTGAATACCATACTTATCACATATACTGGCTATGGAGTCAACAATACTTGGTTCAACAATGACTACAAAGCCTACACCCATATTGAAAACTGAGTACATATCCTTCCATTCAGACTTACAAATCCTCTGAATCAACTTGAATATTGGTGGAGGTTCTGGCAGATTATTGATTACGTAGTTAACGCCATATCCAACCTTCAACATTTTTGCAAATCCACCACCAGTTATGTGGATCATGCCGTGCACGTAACCACAACACGATGATAAAATTTCGGCAATGATTGGCGTATATATCCTTGTGGGCGAAGACAAAGCCTCCATTATAGTCATTCCAAGCTCATCAACGTAGGACTCCAATTTATAAGGTCCAGAGTAGCGTAGACGATTATTTGGATCAAAAGTTTCAGGATACTTTAAAGCATAGTACTCATTTAAGAGTACATGTCTAGCTAAGGTTAAACCATTACACATAATCCCACTATTCTCAACATACTCATGTCTAGCCCTTCCAAAACTACTTAAACCCAAAATTAGATCTCCATCAGCTATTCTCGTTCCATCAATAATAGTTGTGCAATCACCTTCCCCATAAACTGCTCCAGCAACATCAATTGTCATTAGTTGATCAGGCATATCTGCAGTTTCACCACCAACAAAAAACGGAGTAAAGGATTTCGATGTTTCACCCAACTCGATAAGTGTTTGTAAGGTTTTAGAGAAGCCAGAAGCTATATGCTTGAGAACGCTCTCCCTATCAAGTCTAAATGGATTTAATGCTATGTAATCCACGAAAAGCATAGGCTTAACTCCAACAGCAATAATATCATCTAGATTCATGGCTAAAACATCCTGAGCTAAATGTTCAAAGAAACTGTAGTCACCAAACTCCTTACAAACCAAATATGCTATTATAGGTTTACTCCCAGCACCATCAACATGTAAAGCTACACATCTCCCATCACCCAACTTTAAAACATTAGTAAACGCGTATGGAAATGAGCTTTGCACCACACTTTCAATAATCTTAACAGCCCTCTTTGAAGCATCAACACCCATAGATCCATATATCTGAGACATAAGCAACTCCAAAGGATATTCTATAAAACAAATATTTAATAGTGCCCTAACATAGAGGGGCAACCATAAAATATAAGTTTTATAGAGAGTATAGTTGGTGAACTCCATGCCAAAAGTAAGCGTTATCATGGGAAGTGAAAGTGATAAGGAGATTGGAGACAAAGCTGTTCAAACCTTACGTGAATTCAACATAGAAGTTGATTACAGAGTAATGTCTGCACATAGAAATCCAGAAGAACTTTCAGAGTACATTGAGAAATGTGATTCAGAAGTATTCATAGCCATAGCAGGATTATCAGCAGCACTACCAGGATTCATAGCATCAAAAACCATTAAACCAGTAATAGGAGTCCCAAGAGAAGTGAAGTTACTTGGATTAGATGCACTATTATCAATAGTTCAAATGCCCCCAGGAATCCCAGTAGCATGTGTTGGAATAGACAATGCTAGAAACGCTGCTCTACTAGCCGTGGAGATACTGGCATTGAAATATGATGAATTGAAAGCTAAACTATTAGAGTATAGGAGTAAAATGAGGGGGAGGTGAAAGGATTGTCCACAGAAATATGCCCACTGGAATGGAGGTATGGAAGCAAGGAAATGAGAAAGCTATTTACAAGAGAAGAAATTATGAGGAGGAGATTAGAGGTTGAAGTTGCAATAGCATATGGACTGGCAAAAGCCGGAATAGTTGAAGAATGGGTGCCTGAAAAGATAAAGGAAGCTATCCACAAAGTAGAGGTAAGCAGAGTAGATGAATTAGAAGCAAAACTTGGACATGACATAATGGCACTAGCCACAGCACTAGCCGAAAAATCTGGTGAAGCAGGAAAATACGTACATCTCGGCGCAACAAGCTACGACATAGTTGATACAGCATGGAGCCTAATAATAAGAGATGCATTAAAAATAATCGAGGAAAAAACAATAAAAGTGATCAGCAAACTAATCGAATACAGTAAAAAGTATAAGAATACGATCATGGTTGGTAGAACTCATGGTCAACATGCAGTTCCAATAACACTTGGATTCAAATTCGCAAATTACGTGTATGAATTCACAAGAAGCTTAGAAAGGATACATGAAATGGAAAAGAGGTTGATAAAAAGTAAAATTTCAGGAGCTGTTGGGAATATGGCTTCATGGAAAGATAAAGGACTAATAGTTGAAGGAGAAGCATCAAGAATTCTTGAACTAAAACCACATGAAATTTCAACACAAATAGCACCCAGAGATGGATTTGCAGAGCTAGCTTCAAACATAGCAATACTTGGAAGCCAACTGGATAGACTTGCACTAGAAGTTAGAGAACTTATGAGACCAGAAATAGGGGAGCTAGCCGAGGGGGTTAGGGGAAGAGTTGGAAGTAGCACAATGCCCCAAAAAACCAATCCAGTAACATCAGAAAAGATATGTGGATTAGCAAAAGTGTTGAGATCAATGGTTATAGTTGCATTAGAGAATATACCATTATGGCATGAAAGAGACTTAACAAATAGTAGTAGTGAAAGATTTCTAATATCACACACAATATTGACACTAGATGAAATGCTTGATTCAATGATGGAAGTATTGGAAAACCTAATAGTAAATGTCGATAATATGAAGAGGAATCTTGAAATAACAAAAGGAACCATAATGAGTGAAAACATTTTAATGAAACTCGTAGAGAGAGGAGTATCGAGAACAGAAGCCCATGAAATTCTGAGAGAAATAACTAGAAGAGCTTTACTGGAAAAAATTGAATTCAAAGATGCATTAATTCAAGACAATAGAATCATGAAATTCTTGAAAAGGGAGGAAATAGAAGAACTCCTAAAACCAGAAAACTATCTTGGAGAAACAGAGAAACTAATTGAGAGAACCATAAAATATGCAGAGGAAACCATTTCAAAGATAAATACTAAATAATTTCTTCAATTATGTAATCACACATGGATTTAAATATCCAGTAACCATCACCATAAGCACATTCAAGATCACCGTAAACTTTTGAAGTAAAATCAGGGTACTGCCATAAATACGCTGCACGCTCAGGATGAGGCATTAAACCCATAACATTCTCATTAACATTACATATACCAGCAATATCCATGTAAGATCCATTTGGATTGAATGGATAAACTCCACCAGCTGGAGAACCATTCGGCATTGCATACCGAAGTAATATTAATTTTCTCTCCTCAAAAACCTTTAAAATATAATTTGAAGCAATGAATTTACCTTCGCTATGGGCAACTGGCATCCTAATAATTCTGTCCGGAGTATAGTATTTCATGAAAACTCTATTACTACCACTAGGTTTAAGATAAACCCACCTACACTCAAACTTACCTGAATCATTTGGTGCTAGAGATATACTGCGCAAACCAAACTCACCTAGACCTGGAAGAAGACCCATCTCGACCAAAACTTGAAACCCATTACATATCCCAAGTATTGGTTTACCTGAATCCGCAAAAGAAACAATTTCATCCATGAGTTTCGAATAAAGCTTTGAGGCCCATATTGCTCCAGCTCTAACGTAATCACCATAAGAAAACCCTCCAGGGATAACTAATCCATGGAAAGAGGATAAATCCAGAAGCCTATCAATCAATTTCTTGGTATGAACTATCTGTACAGAAGCTCCAGCCTCCTCCAGCGCTCTAGCAGTTTCAAAATCACAATTTGTCCCAGCAACACGTATAATTAATATCTTGGGTTTCATAGCTTTAAGCCACCCTTCCAACATTTTCTCAAAAGTTCAACCTCCAAGTCGATAATAACATTACCATTCAAACCATGAATAACCATACATGAATTCTTCGAGACAAAACCTATCCTCCCAGCATTACAACCATATGAATTCACGAGTTCACAGAATTCATCTTCAAACTTCTTATCAATTTCCAATAGGAATCTTCCATTACTCTCAGAAAATAATATTACATCATTCCTATTCACATCAACCCTCGGAACTCTATCCAAATATATTTCAGCACCAAAATTACTGGATATAGCCATCTCAGATATAGCTACACCCAACCCTCCATCAGAAATATCATGACAAGCCTTTACGTAACCCCTATCCATAGCTTCAATAATTAACTCCATGATCCTCTTAGAAGATTTAACATCAACTTTTGGAACAGATGAACCAATATACCCCATCAAACGGTAATACTGTGAACCTCCAAGTTCCGGTAGAGTTAAGCCAATCAAGTATATTGGGTTACCAGCATACTTAAAATCTAAAGTTACAGCTCTCTTAATATCGGGCAAAATCCCCACAGCAGTTATGAGTAGAGTTTCAAGTACTGGTCCAAGTGGAGACTCATTGTATAGACTATCTTTACCTGAAATGAATGGAACATCAAAGCCAACAGCAAAATCGTAACATGCCTTTACAGCTCTAACTAAGCTTCCAAGCCTATCAGGCTTTTCAGGATTCCCCCAAGTGAAATTGTCAAGTATTGCAATTCTCCTTCCACCAACACAAACATTATTCCTCAAAGCTTCTTCAATGCTTGAAGCAGCCATCCAATATGGATCAATCCTACTATACCAAGGCTTAATTCCAACAGAAACTACAATCCCTCTCCAAGAGTTTGAGACGGGCTTCAAAACGACTGCATCACTTGGACCACCATAATCTCCATGAAGAGGTTTAATCACGGTATTACCCTGAACCTCATGATCATATGTTCTAATAACCTCCTCTCTACTACAAATGTTGGGTGAAGATAACAATTTACATAACACATCACCATAATTAATAGGTTCATCGAATACCGGCTCATATAATTTAGGTGCAGACCACTTGGCCACATACTTAGCCTTTGGTGGGCGTAGGAGGAAGCTCGTTTCAATATGGCATAAAAGAGTTTCATGATAATATACGTCGATGAATGAATCCTCTGTTAACTCACCGACAACAGAAGTCTTTAAATCCTCTTCATCAGCAATCTCCAACACCCTATCAATGTTCCCGCTTGGAACTATTAACAACATCCTCTCTTGCGATTCTGATATCCAGATCTCCCATGGAAGCATAAACTCGCGTAAATGAACTCTATCTAAAAAGACCCTTGCTCCACAACCAGCTCTATCAGCCATCTCAACCACAGCAACAGCCAATCCACCACCACCAAGATCAGTTATGCCTGAAGCGAGACCCTCATCCCTAATCCTAATTATTGCACGCCTCAACTTTTCCTCCTCAACTGGGTCAGGTATTTGAACTGCAGATCTAGAGATCCTCTCAGAATCCTCCCTCAAATCGCTACTGGCAAAGGATGCACCATGAATTCCATCCCTACCAGTAGAGTTCCCCATCAAAATCAATTTATCACCAGGTTTAGCTGAAAACTTGTAGGAAGATGTTGGCAAAATCCCTATGCAACCAGCATACACAACTACATTGCCAACGTATCTCTCATCGAAACATATTGCACCGGCAACCGTTGGGATACCCATGTTGTTACCGTAAAATCCTATCCCCTTCACAACACCTCTAAATAGATATTTTGGATGCTTAAACCCCTTTGGAATGGCATCCATTGGATAATCCAGGGGGCCGAAGCATAATACATCAATGCAAGCTATCGGTGAAGCCCAAACACCGAGAATATCTCTAATCACGCCTCCAACACCAGTAGCAGCACCACCAAATGGATCTATTGCTGATGGATGATTATGAGTTTCAACTTTAACAGCTATAGAGTAAGTATCATCAAACTCAATTATACCAGCATTATCTTTTAGGAATGAAACTATCCAAGGTTTATTACACTTCTCAGTAGCTTTAGCAATATAATTCTTCAACATATCATCAATAATGGGTTCTCCATTTTCATCAACAATTAAACCCCTAAAAACCTTATGTCTACAATGTTCAGACCACAATTGAGAGAAAGAGTGTAACTCTAAATCGAAAATACCTCTATTAAGCTTAGTTCTAAAATACTCCCTAATACTCCTTAACTCCACTAAATTTAGATTTAACCTTAAACTTCTCGATAAATCGATTAACTCTTCATCTGAGAATTCAGATATACGGAAAATGTAAACTTCTGGGGGTATGTTAATTACCTCATACTTCATGACCCAACACGCTCACAAAATACTTATCCTTAACTGGATTGGCCAAAAGCCTTTCACAAATATCTACAACTACCCTTTCAACATCACTAGATGACTCAGATTCAACGTTAAATATGTAAACTTTACCAACCCTAACTCCAGATACATTATAGCCTAAATCCTTTAAAGCTTCCTCGACAGTTTTACCCTCAGCATCAACAAGCTCATCCTTCAACCAAACTTCAACTCTAACTTTAAATTTAACCATAAAAATCACCATCAAACTCTTCAGTTATCCTCCCCTTTACCTTAACGCCCTTCAAAGCTAAATTCATAGCTAAACGTGAAAGTTTCATGGCATATTTGGTTGGGTAGTTTAGAGTTAAACATCCCAAACATACATTCTTAGATGATATGCAGTCAATGAAATCCTCTATAGTTTGATAATTGATACTGTCAGCGCCAATGAATTTACGTATCTCCTCATCACTTCTATTAAATGCCGCCAGTTCCTGGAATGTTGCCATATCAATACCATAAAAGCAGGGGCCTATAATCTTTGGGAATGTTACGAAAACATGTACCTCGGAAACGCCTCCCTCACGTAATGTTGAGATAAGAGTTTTCAAAGTATCCCCCCTAACAATACTATCATCTATCAATGCAATCTTCTTACCGCGCAACCTATCAAACAAGATATTGTATTTATGTTGCAAGATTATCCTTCTATCTTCAGGGAACAATATAAATGCTCTCTGCTTAACATACCTATCCCTCACAATCAATTGCTGTAATGGTTTACCTGAAACCTCATGGAAGCCATAAGCTGCATCAACAGCAGTTTGAGGAACTGGAACAACACAGTCAACCCTACTTGCAATGCCACTATATCTAATGGCAAGTTTCCTACCAAGATCTTGCCTAACTTCACAAACATATTTACCATTAAACCTAGAGTCAGGTCTAGCAAAATATGCAAATTCAAATGAACATAAATATTCACCTGGACAATTTGCAATCTTAACAGTCTCATTTCTACCTTCAGAAAAAATGTATAGGAAACCTGGTTCCACCACTTTGAAATCTCTAATCCCATTGGTGTTTAATGCTACACTTTCAGATGCAACCATCAACATATTTTCATCATTGCTGAAACTATAAACAAGAGGTCTAATACCATATGGGTCTCTGAAGAATACTAGAGTTCCATCATTTAATAATGCAACAACTGAATACGCTCCATCCACCATCTCCATAACATTTTTAACACTATCTATAATGCTATAGCCTTTATTAAGCCAATGTAGTATCATCAAAGCAAGGACTTCAGCATCAGAACTCCCCCTAAAAGTATACCCAGCATTGGATAGATATCTCCTAAGACTATTAACATTTACTATATTACCATTATATGCTAAACAAAGTTTAATGTCATCACCAACAATTATTGGCTGAGCATCTAAAGCTAAATTGAATTTCGAATATTCACCACTTGTGGCATATCTAACATGACCAATACCCACATTCCCAGTAAGCTGTCTAGTCATGGAAGCAATTTTATCAATGGGGACATCTGAAATCAATCCAAGATCTTTTAGCGAGTGGAAATCTCCATCATACGTTACAATACCGTATGAATGATGCCCTCTATGATTCAGTGAAACCAAAGACCAATACAAGTATTCCAGTACACTATCACCATCAAACCTATATATGGCAGAAACACCACAATTATGCCTTAAATACTCCACGGAACCCCTCCCCCCTAAACAAATTCCTCTAATCCCTTCAAGGGCAATTCATCAACACATCTACCTAAAGCTATAACTTCATATGCACCTCTAACCCTCCAAGCCACTTGCTTAATGACATCTATAGGTATCTGTGGAGGGGTTCCAGCACCACTAAACCCTCTAGCCATCAAGTATGCCCTCAAAAACTCCTTATCTAAACAATACCTCTCTTGAGATTTACCAACACAATAATACTTTTTAACCCATATTCTAGCCGAATCATGTGTGGGAGCTTCATCTATCTGTATCAATTCACCCTTAAACCTTCCAAACTCAAGTTTAATGTCAGCAATTAATAAGCCATTACTTTCAGCAACACTATTGTAATATGAGTAAAGCTTGAGGGAAGCTTCCTCAAGTTCATTCCACTCATCACTCGAAACCAGACCTCTATCAATAGCCTCACTCCTACTAATCTCCACGTCATGACCAACATCAGATTTCGTTGTAGGGGAGAGTATTGGTTGAGGAAGCTTCTCAGCATAACGTAAACCAGTAGGAAGCTCAACGCCAGATATAACCCTCTTACCACTCGAATAGCTTCTCCAAGCAGAACCATACAAGTATCCTCTCACAATCCACTCAATATCAATACGATTAGCTTTAACAACTTTAATTGACCTATCATCAATAATTTCAACAAAATGATTTGGAAATATATGTTTTGTACGTTTAAACCAGAAAGCTGTAAGTTTATTGAGATAAATACCCTTCATAGGTATAAGTTCCCTTAAAACAAAATCAAAAGCGGAGATTCTGTCACTATGAAATAGTATTAAGTGATCTCCAAGATCATATATGTCTCTAACCTTCCCCCTCCTAAGCAATGGGAAGTTGAGATTTGAATATCTAACGGCATCAACAAATCTACTATCTGAAAAGGGGTCTGGATATTTCTCCACGCTATACAATACAATCACCTCTTCACGTAACAATGAGATCCAAAGCCTTCATTCTAACTGCACGCTTAATCTCCAAGCCTATCCTTTCACCTAAACTTATACGCCTATTATACCTAATATTAGAGTACTGACCACCAATACCCATATGCACATTGGTTCCACCACCATGCCTTAAAGCAACATCTTGAGTGACAGGTATATGCATAGGTGGATTCTCACCAAAACTATCGTATAAACCAAAACCTAAACCCTCAACTTCAAAATCTGGTTTAAACCCTGCTTTCAAACCATAATCTCTTGGTCTACCCCAAGTTATTATAGTCTGAAGACACCATGAACCAATAATCCCAGGTGGAATTTCACTCCTCAAACAAAGTAGGAGTCTATTAGCACATCTCAAGACATCCTTTATTATTGATTCACGTATACTAATCATAGCATGAAATGTTACTTCGAAGGATGGTAGAATCTTCTCTTCAAGTTTAGATTGAACATCAACTGGAAGTCTCTTCAATCCATCAAGGATTGTTTCCCTACGTTCATCTATCGAAAGAAACTCATTGGCTAAGCATATTCTGGCCTCCTCCAAACTGAGATTATATAGTTTCGAGTAATAATCTTCGACACTACCCCAACTCTTAATGGAGTTTAATGGTGAGAAGAAGAAGTTGAAGTTAGCATGAGGACCCAGAATTAACTCCTCAACTCTTGCAGCCTTTAAAGTCTCCTCATTCAAATAGCCCTCCTCAATAGCCTTCTCAACTTTACGTTCAAGATCACTGGAATCCGCCGCAAAAATGAAAACCCTCTCAAAAACCCTTTGTGGATGATAAGTCTTCAATATCAATGGATTTTCATATGGCTCCTTAAAACGGATACCACAATGATAAACTTCATATCTAATACTTTTCGGATACGGTATACCAGCTTTTTCAAGATACCAGTAATAATCCCTTTCAATACCCCTATTCTCAATTTTAAGAAGCCTCCTAGAACCTAGAATTGGAACTGCAAAATCATTCTCAATAACACTACAATAATCATCACCACCAACATAAACAGAGAAAGCCCTATTTGGAACTTGCAAAGCTTCTAATTCAATGAGGTCATCAACATGTTTCACAATATCCGAATATTTATCCAAAATTAGAATAGCATACTTCCAATCCCTAGGTAAGTCACGTAAATCTCCAATAACTTGAACATCCCTAGAAACAACTTGTGGGAGATCTTCAATGTATTCATCTGGATCCCCAGCTATAGCATTATGAAGATATATCACAGCACGCTCCCTAGTAGTATAAATTATACTCCTCAAACCATTACTCCTAGCTCCACTCCAAGCATCAAGAGCTGAGTGAGATCCTATAATTAACATACATGGATTCCTATAACCGCGAACTACTTCACGCATCTCTTCAACATCAATCAAGCAAAACACCTGACAAAAATTAATGTAAACATTTATTTATATATTGCATTTAAAAAGCAATTAAAATTTAAATGACTGATTAAAGAAATAAACATTAAAAACATAGAGATCATACGTAATTCGAAGACATATGAAAATAAAAATCATAGCAACCCTCGGACCTTCAACAAAGAACCTAAAAACTGTAAGAGAAATGGTATTGGAAGGGGTGTCAGCATTCAGAATAAACTTCAGCCATGGAAACGAAGATGAATGGAGCAAACACTTAAGGAATGTTAGAAAGATTGAAGAAGAATTAAAGATGGTTATAGGAGTTGGTGGAGATTTAAAAGGTGGGAGTGTAAGACTAGGGTACATTGAAGAACCAATAAAACTAAGACAAAACATGGAATTAAAAATAGTTAATAAAATGGAGGATCATGAGGGGAATATACCACTACCAAACGAAGAATTCTACAGTATAGTGGTCCCAGGGGATATAATACTAATGGATGATGGAAACATAAGTCTAAAAGTAGAAGAGGTAAAAGAAGGTGAAGTTAAGGTAAAAGCACTAACACCCGGGAAGATAACATCAAGAAAGGGGATAGTGATAAGAGGGAAGGAATTCAATATACCAGCAATAACAGGAGAAGATTTGAAGAGTATAAAGTTTGCTACGAAAAACTCCATGGACTACATAGGACTAAGCTACGTTAAAAGTGGAGAAGATGTGAAGAAGCTTAGAAAGATATTGGCAGAAGAAGGGGCAGAAGATATGGCAATAATGTCAAAAATAGAATGTGTAAGCGCAGTAAAAAACCTAGAAGGGATAGTTAGAGAATCAGATATGATACTAGTAGCTAGAGGGGATCTTGGAATGCAATTCCCATTAGAGGAAATACCAATACTACAACATAAAATAATTGAAGCTGCAAGACTCATGGGTAAACCAGTAATAATTGCAACACAAGTACTTGCATCAATGATGGAAAATCCAGCACCAACAAGAGCTGAGGTAACAGACGTTGCACATGCAATAGCCGAAGGGGTAGATGGAATCATGTTAACCGGAGAAACCGCTGTTGGGAAATATCCTGTGGAAGCTGTGAAGTGGCTTAGAAGTATAATAGAAACAAATGAAGGGAAAGTTAGCGTAGAATTAAAGCCTATTGATGATGATATTCAAAAGAGATTTGCACATAGCATAGCAAAATTAGCAGAATCAATAAGTTCTAAACTAGCAATATACACGCAGAAGGGGAGGATGGCCACTAGAATAGCTGCATATAGACCAAGAATCCAGATATACGCTGCTTCAAACAACATTAAAACACTCAGAAAACTTACCATGGTATGGGGGTTGAAGCCAATAAAAGTTGAAGCAAACGACTATAAGGAGGGGTTAGAAGCAACATATCAAGAGCTACTAAAAAACAAATACTTATCAGAAGATGAAACCGTTGTACTAACATATGGATTAATTGAAGAGGGGGAGCATATAGTAAAAATAAAGAGAAAGGTTTAGAATCCATGAGTAAGATAATGGTATGCTAGAGCAGCATAAGATGCTGAACCATACTTTAAAGCACTCTCATCAATATCAAATCTTGGATTATGATGTGGGGATGTTATGCCACGTTCAACATTCCTTGTTCCAAGCTCCAAAAATGCCCCAGGAACCTTTTCGAGATAATAAGCAAAATCTTCCCCACCCATACTAGGCTTAACTTCAACAACATTGTTTAAACCAACAATCTCACTTAAAACATTCCTAGCCATTCTAACTGCAACCGGATTATTTACAGTTGGGGGGACACCATCAGCAAGAGTAACTTTGCATTCAGCATTAAATGCCTTAGCAACACCTTCAGATATCTCCTTAATACGCTTCTTTAATAAATCCCTAACTTCAAATGTTAAAGCTCTATAGGTTCCAACAATTTTAGCAGACTCAGGAATTATATTGAAAGCCGTACCAGAATGAATAGAGCAAGCACTAACAACACCAGACTCCAATGGATCTAGATTACGACTCACAATGGTTTGTAAATTCAATATTATACTTGCAGATACAACTATAGGATCTATAGCTAGATGGGGGGAAGCACCATGCCCACCCAAACCCTTAACATCTATCTCAAATCTCCCAGTAGAAGCTAATATTGGACCCTCCCTTAATCCAATCTTACCAGTATCCAGATTATTCCATACATGGAAACCAAAAATTGCTTCAACATCAGGATCTCTTAAAACCCCCTCCTCAATCATCTTGAAAGCACCACTCAAGCCACCACCCAACTCCTCAGCTGGCTGAAATATCAATTTAACAATCCCACTAAGCTTATCCCTCATCTCAGATAGAATCCTGGCCGCAGTTAATAGCATAGCAACATGGGCATCATGTCCACAAGCATGCATGACGCCTGGAACTCTAGACTTATATGGAACATCATTCTCCTCTTGTATTGGCAATGCATCCATATCAGCCCTTAAAGCCACAACTCTACCTTCACCACATCTTAAAATTCCAAGAACACCAGTCTCAGCAATACCAGTATGAACTTCATAACCCCATTTACTAAGCATTTCTGAAACAAGTTTAGCAGTACGCTTCTCCTGAAATCCAAGTTCTGGATACATATGTATCTCACGCCTAAAAGATATTGTTTCATTCTCCAACTCCACAGCTCTATTTAAAATCCAACTGTAAACAGACATTTACAACACTGATTAAATATGTCTGTGAAAATAGATTAAAGGTTTTCCGAAGAAAATGTTCATAAATAAATTAATTATAGTATTTTGAATTTAAATGGAATTCAGAATCCAAGGTTTGCATTAATCAAGATCACATGGTAATCTCCAGCTTGAGGTTTACGCTCAATAATCTCAATAATCCTAACAGGGCAATCTGTGGAATCACAATCAACACAGTACCCAGCTTCAGCACATGGAACTTTAACTCCAAGTCTACGTGAATTCATAGGGGCTGCAACATTGTATATTCTCCATAAAGCCATATCAAGATCGTACACAATCTTATTAACACCAACAACCAGTATCACATGTTTAGGACCGAAAGCTAGAGCTGCAACCCTATTACCAGAACTATCAGCATTAACTATAACACCATCAACTGTTATAGCATTACAACTTGAAAGGAAGAAATCACTACCAATTTCCATCATCCTAATCCTATACGAATCCTCAGGACTTAACCCTTTAATCCAATGGTGGATAACTTTATTCCCCCTAGACTCCAAATCTTCAATTATTCCAAGCTCCCTAATAGTAACAGAACCACCCACACCAACAGTAGCATTGTGAGGTATCATTGATAAGATATAATTCTTAGCTTCGTTAACATCATCAAAACATTTAGCCTTAAATCCACGTTTAATTAAATTCTCTGCAACAATCTTTAAATTGCATTTAGAATGCCACTCCCTATACTCTTTAAAAGCCATAGAAATCACGATAAAAATGTGTATTTGTTGGGATATATAAGTGATTTCAGTTTATCTTGGGCGGCTGAAAACCCTTCTAGCTCTATCTAGCCAAAGCCTTATCTCAATATGTTGTGGGCAAAGCTCCTCACATTTACCACATTTAATGCAGTTTTCAGCTCTACCATTAGTTGGGATTTTTAGGTTATACTCATCTATTACAGAGGGATCTCTACCCCTCTTGAAATAATCATTATAATATGCAAATATTTCTGGTATTAAAACACCATTGGGGCATGGTTGACAATATCTACAACCACTACAATTTATGAAGCCCTTAGCACGTATTATTTCCCTAGCCTTATCAAATAGAGCTAACTCCTCTGAGCTGAGGATGTTGGGGAGAGCATTCTCAGCATATTTAACATTCTCCACGACTTGCTGCATACTACTCATACCACTCAATGCCACAGAAACTTCCGGGTGATTCCAAACCCACATTAAAGCCCATTCCACAGGACTACGTTTAACCTTAGCTTCATTAAAAACATTTATGACTTCAATTGGAGGTGAAGCAAGCAATCCACCAGCCAAAGGCTCCATCACAACTACAGCAATACCCTTAGAAGCAGCATACTTTAACCCTCTAATTCCAGCTTGATAATCCACATCTAAATAGTTGTATTGAATTTGGCATAGAGTCCAATTATATGAATCTATAATCTCCTTGAATAAGTCGAAGGAATCATGGAAACTGAATCCAATATGCTTTATTTTACCACTGTCTAGGGCATGTTCAATCCACTCAAAAACCCTAAGCTCTTTAAGCTTCTTCCACCTTTCTTTATTTAAGCCATGGAGTAAATAGAAGTCTACATAATCCATGTTCAATCGATTCAACTGTTCATCTAAAACTCTATCCATATCTGACTGCGAATTCACGAGGTAAACAGGCATCTTCGTAGCTACACGGACACGTCCATGATAACCATCTATAGCTTTACCCACTATGACTTCACTCTTACCACCATGATAACCATAAGCAGTATCAATATAATTTATCCCATGCTCAATCCCATACCTAATCATTTTTATCGCTTCATCCTCATCCACATTACTATAATCGTTACCAATAACTGGAAGCCTCATAGCTCCAAAACCAAGTACTGAAACATGCCAATCCAAACTTCCAAAACGCCTATACTTCAAGTAATCCACCTATACCCAGTCAACATACTACTTTATACATACGTATATAATTTTATAGTATATCTCGAATCCACCCCCCACTTGCCCAAAACCTTCCACGAACATTAACGTTATATCCACATTTTGGACATCTGAGATCTTCAGTAACATTGTAAGCTAAAACTTGAAAGCCATATCTCTCAATTAATAATTGACCACACTGTGGACAGTAGGTGTTTTCAAGTCTAAGTTCAGGGGCATTACCAATATACACATGTTTTAACCCAGAATTGCGGGATATTTCATAAGCCTTCTTAAGCATATAACTTGGAGTTGAAGAACGATCATATAATTTGTAGTCTGGATGAAATCTGAGAATATGGAATGGAATTTCAGGACCAAGATTCTCAGCAATCCATCTGGCTAGATTTTTAAGATCCTTCTCCCACCCATCAATTCCAGGTATCAATAGATTGGTTACCTCAATGAAAACACCCTTCCTCTTCAATTCCAATAAGCAATCGAAAATTGGTTGAACATCAAAAACGCTGGATAAACTTCTATACGCTTCAGGGTTAGCTGAACATTTGAAATCCACAGTGGCAGCATCGAGATATGGGGCTATGGTATCCACAGCTTCAGGGGTCATGTAACCATTAGTTACAAACGTATTGAATAAACCCTTACTCTTAGCGATCTTAGCAGTATCATATGCGTATTCAAAGAATATTGTTGGCTCAGTATAAGTGTAACTTATACCTTGACAGTCATTCCTCAAAGCTAACTCCACAATCTTTTCCGGAGGTAAATCTCTACCATAAATCTCCTCCTCCTGACTTATAACCCAATTATCACAGAATAGACATCTAAAATTGCATCCAATGGTAGCTATACTTAAGACGGATGCACCGGGATTAAAGTGGAATAAGGGTTTCTTTTCAATTGGATCACAAGCCACAGAGCAAACCTTAGAGTAAACGAGGGAGTATAGTTTTCCACCCACATTCCTTCGTACGCGACAGAAACCAGTTTTACCTTCGGGAATTACACATCTACGACCACACAAATTACACTTAACACTTCCACCACTCATAGATTCATATAACATTGCTTCCTTCATAGGAAATCCAAGTAATAATATTGTGAAAAGCACAAATATAATCATTGTCCATAGAGCGTTGCAAAACCTTTATCTTATATGGTAATGTTAAGTTTCATACTGAATGAAGGATTACATAATACTTGGCATAGCAGTATTCAGCGTATCATGGGCTTCGATATTCGTAGTATTATCAAATGCACCTGGAATAGTGTGCGCATTCTGGAGAATGACACTATCATCAATATTAACACTATTAATCATGGTGGTGAGCGGTAAATACAAGTGGATATTCAAATTTAACCCTCTAATAGTGATTTCAGGATTAAGCCTAGCAATACATTTCACATTCTGGATGGAATCACTACGCATGACTCCAGTGGCTATCAGCACAACAATAGTAAATCTCCACCCAATATTCTCAGCAATTATAGGCAAATTCATGGGTGAAAAGATTAGTGGAAAGAGGTTAACAGGGATATTTACATCAATAATTGGATCCACAATAATGGTTACCGGAGTAAGAGGGTTAAATATAAGTGAAATTACTTTTCCGGGGGTAATCTACGCGTTGATAGGTGCAGTATCATTCTCAATATACTTATCAGCTAATAGATCGCTTAGAAAAGAAATGAGTACACAAGCTCTGACCACATTTGTTTATGGGATAGGTGGAATAGTCACATTGACATATATATTGGCAAACAACATAAACTTCACATCATACACCATAAACACATGGATATACATTACTCTACTAACCATAATACCAATGCTCATGGGACATACATTACTAAACTACCTACTTAGAAGCCTTGGACTTATAACTGTAGCCACATCAACATTAGGAGAACCCATAATATCAACCATACTTGCATACATAGTTTTAGGTCAAACCATCGATAATATCAAGATATTAAGCATGATAGTCACACTAATAGGAATATATCTAGCCATATCACAATAGCAGATAACTGAAGGGCATGTTACATGCCATTAAGCAAGGCATGAGATAACGTAGATAACATGAAAGGATTAAAACCAGTATCATCGATTATTTCAATCCCCCTCAAACTCAATTTATATTTAACACCTCTAGGAGCTTTAACCATAGAAACCACAAAGACTTTCCTAGGCTTATAAAGAGATTTATAAACTTCAACTATATCTAACGAATTAGTATCCTCCAATTCCCCATTAGTAAGATTTCTAATACCCTTAGATGTCCTTGAACTCTTCCACCAACCATCAACCTCTTTACATTCAATCACAACGTAAGGACGCTTAATGATAGAATCAGCTCTCACTCTAAGATCTTTGCTCTTCAAAATGTTTTTGACGAAACCCCGATATATCATTATGTCTGGTCTTGGAGCTGCATGAAGAGGTATTTTTGAACCCTTCCTAACCTTCTTACTCCAGTAAATAGGTCTAGGAGCTTCTATGAAGAAACTAAATCTCCTACCACCAATTTCCAAGACATAGTTTGGGGGGAGGGAATCTTCACTCTGAATCCCCTTTCTAGATAATAGGATCCAACCACTCTTAGGATAAACTATTTTGGGATTGTATGAGTGGAGGTTGTATGGTATAGATAAAGCGACAAAATTTTGAAATATCATTTTCAAATTCACATCAACACACTTCTTAATGGTAAGATTAATTAATGAACTAAACTTATCAGCATCAATTCCCATGGAAATAAGACTGAAAGCCTTTTTCATGAAAACATTGATTACATGATTCATAGGATCTTCCAAGAAATGTGAAAGTTGCTTTGTATGAATGATATGCGGAGAATTCAATATAATTTTAACATCATCGCAAAAATCATTGTATAAACGTACATGTTTATCAACTTCGTTAACGATATCCTTCAAATTCTCTTCAATATAAGATTCCGCAAGTTCTCTATACAACCTTTCATCAAAAACCCTCATGGAGCAAAGCCTCTCATATATTGATTCCCACATGGCACACACCATTAAATACCCCTAAATACCATATGCCCACAATATCAATGCCACCACGAAAATTAAAGGAGAAATGCTAGTTGTAATAGGTCGAAAGGGTAAATAAAGATAACTAAGCTATTGACTTTAAGAGTTTGCTAATAACATGGGGGCACATCACGATTCCCACATATTTTGAAATGAACCAGTAAGCATCATGGAAATTAGTTTCATACCCTCACAATATCTCCAATATTCAATTTCAACAATGAACTCTAATGACCTTCAATGATGAAATCAATATTGGAAGATCATTTATGAAGGAATTAAATTTAAATATCGAAACTATTGGTAGACCACCATACACTCCCGCCACGTAATCTAGAAGTGTAACTACAACTGGAATGAAAATAAGTTCTCCACGAGGATAACTAACGGAGAATCTAGATAGGAAATGCGAAGAAAATATTGAAGTCTTCCTATAATGGTTTTCTAAAGAAGCTTTTATTGCTGAAAGACGACCTTCAGACCAATGTTTACAATCTAAACAGATAATGTATGGAAACTTATATCCAATAACATCTATTTCAAAACGTTTTGAATCATACTTGAATTTTACATTCCTATCAACGTGGAATTCAAATAATTTTAAAACATCAGAACATAATACCTCAAACTCCCTCCAACTCAGAAATTTTGAAACTTTCTCAACGTCAGTGCCTAAATCAATTAGGTAATATGCAAGTCTAAATCTGTCAGGGACATTGACATTGAGGAATTCATCCACATCGATCAATTTTATAAATCCATGCATTTCAAGATCCTTTAATACATCCATTAGAGAAGCAAGTGAAACAAAACTACTTTCAACTATTTCCTCAACACTACAAAAAGGGCGATCCTTAGTTAGTTTAAGTATGTGCAATGCAACATTACGATGTAAAACGTGCAATTAAAGTCCCAAAATATACTATAACTGTGAATAATTTAGATTTGTTTAGACTTGTATAGGAGAATATAAGATAATGAAATTTAAAAGATGATAACTTTATAGCAACACAGTAATTTAGCTTTAAACAAGTGAAAAAGTCTACGAGAAGAGAATTCTCAAAAACTTTAAACATGAATTTAAATAACAGCTTAATTAACACATATACACATAATATTTTTGGAACAAAATGCCGAGGAAAAGAGTTACAGCAAGAGAGAGATGCCATATCTGCGGTAGAAAACTTTCAAGGAACAGTTTAATAGAACATAAAGAGGAAAGAAGATCATTGTATGAATATGTGTTGAGGAACGGGGAAAAGAGGAGTTTATGCGTAACGTGCTTTCATAAGATTATGGGAAGAGAATTTATAGACAAAATGAGGAAAAATAGTAACACTAACAATATTGAAGAGTTATGATCCACCTGTAAATACCTATTTATAAATGCTAAAAATATAGATAAGCTTGTATGAATGAAGGTTTAAGTTCAGATGAAATTAGAGCCATAGATATAAACTGTGAGTATTTAGGTGTTCAAAGACTAATTCTAATGGAGAATGCAGGTGCAGAAGTTGCCAAGATAATACTTGAAAGAATCCCCCTCAAAAACGGGAGGATAACAATAATTGCTGGAATGGGAAATAAGGGGGGAGATGGATTTGTCGCTGCAAGACATCTAACATCAAAGTATCATGGAATCACAGTAATACTGGTAGGTAAACCTGAAAATATAAGGACAAAAGAAGCACAATTGAATTGGAATATCCTAAGGAATATGGAGACATCAATAAAAACAATTACAATTGAGGATACAAGCCAAATAGAACTTGTTAAGGAAACCATATTAAAATCAGAAGTAATAATCGATGCATTACTTGGAACTGGAATAAGAGGGGTTGTGAACCCCCCATTCTCAGAAATAATAAAGTTAATTAATCAATCAAAAGAGAATGGTGTGAAAGTGGTTTCAATAGATATACCATCCGGAATAAACCCCGACACTGGAACGCCAATGGGGATAGCTGTAAAAGCAGACATAACAGTAACACATCATAAACCAAAAGTTGGATTGAAAACTGTGGAAGGAGCTAAATATGCTGGAGAAGTAATAGTGTCAAATATAGGAGTACCACCTGAAGCAGAAATATTTGCAGGACCAGGAGATGTAGTAATAAGTGTAAAAAGAAGGGAGAAGACAGCGCATAAAGGAGATTTTGGAAGGATATGTGTAATTGGTGGAAGCATAGAATACACTGGAGCACCAGCATTAACAGCAATGGGAGCATTAAGAACAGGAGTTGATATATCAATGATAATTGCTCCAAGCCACATCGCAAACGCCATAAGAAGCTTCTCACCAAACTTAATAGTAAAGGAATATGACGGAGAGTACTTGAATAAAAATGCCATAAAGTTATTTGAAAGAGAAGTTGATAGAATAGACACCATAGCCATAGGACCAGGATTATCATCAAACCAAGAAGTTTTGGAATCAGTATTGGAAATATTGAAAATAGCTTCAAATAAAAATAAAAACATAGTTATAGATGCAGATGCATTGAAAGCTTACGCAAAAGATCCAACTATAACTAGAGGCACAAAAACTATTTTAACACCACATGCTGGGGAATTCAAGATCATAACTGGAATAACTCTCCCAAGTGAAGAAAGGGATGGATGGAAGAATAGAATACCAATAGTGATGGAACAAGCAAAGAATATTGGAGCAACTATACTACTAAAATCACATTACGATATAATATCTGATGGCGAAAAATTCAAAGTGAATAGAACTGGAAATCCCGGAATGACTGTAGGTGGAACCGGAGATGTTCTCACAGGAGTTACAGCTGCATTCATTACATGGACTAGAAACCCCTTCAGATCGGCAGTGGCCGCAGCATTCATAAATGGGCTAGCTGGAGATATAGCTGTAATGGAGAAGGGATATCACATAACCGCTACAGATGTTATTGAGAAGATACCTGAAGCATTCAAAGTTACAGAAAAGTATCTATAGCATACATGGTTTACTTGGCATTAAAAATGAAAGTATATGAGGTGCATCTATAAATTTCCTCAAAATGTAAGGTTTACGAATAACGGGGAGAACTTCCCCCTTAACAATTGATTGAATAATATCATCAGCACTACAATTTGAGTGGGGAATGTAAGTATATGCGAAACCCACAGTATACGGGGTATGTGAATCTGAACCAGCAATTAACGGTATTTGAAGAGAATACACATCAAAATCATAATTGAACGGGTAAACTTCCAAGGCATCAAAAACCTCTTTTAAACCAAAAACCTTCCTACCAACACCCGAAGACCTAAATATATGCGCAGCAATAACAACACCTCCACATCTTTTAACGAATTCACGCAACTCCCAAATATCATGAAAAACTCTACTCGGAAAACTCAAATTAAAATCTGTAAATACTGCTAATACATGTCCAAAATCATATGATAATTCAAATCCAGGTAAAATCGTTAATCCATCAATCTTTATGCTTCCATAAATCCTAAAGCGCTTTTCAAGAAGCTTTAACTGATCCCTAGAACTTATATGATCAGTAAATGCTAAACCATCAACCTTACCCAATGCACTCTTAGCAATCTTTGAAGGTAGAGATAGCCCATCAGATAAGCATGAATGAACATGCATATCAACACGCATAATTAACAATTTAGTTAATTATAGTTATATGGTTATCCTAAAGAATAATTTATAGGGTTGTTAAAACATAAATAAACCATGAATATCAATGTATGGTAATTTAAACTATCCATTTACAGCAATAGTTGGTCAAGAGAATGTTAAAACAGCACTACTCACAATACTCGTAGATCCAACAATAAGTGGGGTACTGATAATAGGTCCAAAAGGGTCTGGGAAAACCACAATTGTAAGATCAATAATAGACTTACTGCCAGAAATAGAAGTTATTGAAGGATGCCCATTTCATTGCAACCCAAATAGACCAGAGGAAATGTGCATTAAATGTAAAGAGAATATTACAAGTAGAGAGAATATACGTACAAGGAAAGTTAAAATGCCATTTGTAGAATTACCACTCAATGCAACAGAAGATATGGTTATTGGATCCATAAACTGGGAGAAAGCCATAAGGGAGGGGGTAAAGGATTTTGAACCAGGAATATTGGCGAAGGCAAATAGGGGGGTACTATACATAGATCAAGTAAACCTCCTCCCAGACACATTAACAGATGTAATACTTGATGCGGTAGCCTCAGGATGGAACATTGTTGAAAGAGAAGGTGTGAAGGTGGTTCACCCAGCAAAATTCATACTAATTGGAACCATGAACCCCGAAGAAGGGGGTTTAAGACCACAAATACTAGATAGATTTGCAATATGCGTAAAAATGAATGACATAGAAAGTATTGAAGATAGAAACGAGATAATTATTAGGAGTATAGAGTATGAAGAGGATCCACAGGGGTTTATAGGGAAATGGATGGAGAAACAGATGGATTTAAAGAGGAGAATTGAGGAAGCCAGAAAAATATTATCAATGGTAAAGGTTGATAGAGAAATAGAGGAAAAAGCCGTGGAATTATGTGCAAAAATGCATGTTGATGGGCATAGACCAGATATAACTATCATAAAAGTCTCAAAAGCATTAGCCGCTTTAGATGGTAGAATCGAAGTAACAATAGAGGATATGTTCAAAGCAGCTGAAATGGTTTTACCACATAGAATAAAGAGCGGTGAATACACACCAATAACAAGTGAAGAATTAAAACAAACATTAGCAAGAGCAGTAATGACAACCAAAGGATTGAAAGATGAAACTGAAGAAGAAGAGGAAATAAAACAAGTGAAAGTGGAGATAGGTGAAGGTGTCGCTTTACCACAAATAACAAAACCTCCAGCAATGAAAAGTAAAACACCAAACATACCAACACCAATAGCACTTCTGATAATGGGTATAATGTACTATCTAGTATTCTACTTTGCCTTTGCAGCAATAACTCTAATGTTTGCTGGAGTAAAAGGTGGAGGATGGGAAGAGATAAGCGAATTCATGAGCACAGAATTATTCAAACTAGCTGCAATGGCCTTCGCAATATACACAGCAATACAAACAATACTTAGCATGTTATTGAGAAGGAGAAGGAAGATGATGTATACTAAAGCTATTAGAGTTCAAGAGGAGGAAGCCAGAAGGATTATTACACATAGAATCACAGTTAAGGAGCAAATAGTTGAATCTCCACCACCAATACAAAAATTTGGTTCAAGGGCATATCAATACGTAGCATTATTTGGAGCAAAAATAAAAGCAAGTTACAGAGCCGCAATAGATAGGGGTAGGAAGATGTTTCGAGACATTTACGAGATAATGACTGCACCACCATTATTCAGAATAACACTATCATCAGAATACATGAGGGGCAGGAAGAAGGGGAGGGCTGAAGTTGCAAGGGGGATTTGGATTAGAAGAGGGAAGTACGTTAAACATGCATTACCAAAGGAAAAGCCATACGATATAGCCATAGCACCAACAATAAGGGTAGCAGCACCAAAACAAAAAAGTAGAAATAGAGGAAATCTTGCAATAAAAATAGACTACGATGACATTAGAGTTAAAGTTAAGGAGACTAGAATGCCATTAATAACAATGATAGTACTGGACATAAGTGAATCAATGATATCCTCAATAGAAAGCGTAAAAACTGCTATAAGAGGGTTACAGAGGGGAGGTCATGCTAAAAGAGATAAAGTTGGATTGATAGTATTTAAGGGGAGAAATGCAGAGGTACTCCAATACCCAACAACAAATATAAATGCAATAATAGAAAAACTGATGAATGTTGGTGTAAGCGACTTCACACCACTAGCCGCAGGGTTAAAGAAGGCTAGAGAAATTTTGCTTATGGAGAAATCTAAAATGAAAGAATCAATACCAGTAATGGTAATAATATCCGATGGAATAGCAAACGTCGCTCTAGAAAGCCCATTATCCATGGAAAATAGAGCTAAATTCCTAAATCCCGCACAAGCAGACGCATTGGATATAGCGAAGAAAATAGCTAAAGATGGAATAAAGACTATAGTGATAAATACGGATCATAGGTCAGACGAAATATATAAGAGGGTATACTATAGGAAAGACATGCAAGTAGTATTCTATACACCAACAGCATTAATGATGGAGATAGCGAAGATTACTGGAGGAAAGTATTACGGTTTAAGAGCAGATAAACCAGTAGCAGAAATAGTAATAGAAGATGTTATAAGCCAGATGCTCACAATACCTGAAAAAGCCATGGAACCAATAGGCATTGTACTTGAATGAAAATTGATCTGTTACTATGATGAAATCATAAACCAAAAAGGAAGGTTAAAACAATATTTGTAACCCAACCAGCCAAAATTGAAATCAGTATAGTAGACAAGGAGATTAAAATAGCCCTTCTCCAACCCTCCTCCTTCACACATGCAGCTATAGTGGCTATGCATGGAATGAAAAACATAACAACAATTGTGAATACGAGCATCTGCTTTACATTTAAAACTAGATTAAGATCACTGGATCCAAGAACCTCTTGAAGCAGTATTAATGCAAGCTCCTTCCTAAGCACTCCAAATATCAATGGGAAGGCCGTAACGGCTGGTAACCCAAGCAATCCAGATATCAATGGCGAAGTATAGTGTGATATTAACGGAACCATATTCAATTGATAAATGGTTTCAAGGATGACACTACCAGCAACTATTAATGGTGAAGCTTCATAAATGAACCCTTTAACCCTATGCCACGTCTTTAGAAGAACGGCTTTCAAAATGGGCCTACGATAATCAGGCATCTCCATAATTAAACCCACAGGGCAACCTGGCAGAAGCCTATTTAGAGCGTACCCAAACAAAATTATTACAATTATATTGATCAAATACAGCATCAATGCATATATGAACCCAACAAATTTACCAACAATTCCAAGTATAACCACAGTCCTAGCGCTACATGGAATTAAAACCACTAGAAAGCTGAGTAGAAACTTTTCACGATGACTCTCCATAACCCTACAACCCAAGCATGCTGGAACATTACATCCATAACCAAGCATTAATGGCAGGAAGGCTTTACCATGCAATCCAATCCTATGCATAAAGGCATCCATAAGATATGCCGCTCTAGGCATATATCCAGTATCTTCAAGTATTGATAAGATAAAGTAAAAGGGGAGGATGTATGGTAGAGAGATTGTGAGCGTCGCTATCAATCCACCAAAGAAGCCATTAATCACAATATTAGAGAGTGTTTCAGGGAGAATGCCTGAAATAATCCCAGAAATCCAAGGCATTAAATTCTCATCGAAAATGTAGCTTAAAACTTCTTCAAACAACCTACCACCAGTAAAGATTGCATAGAATATTGTTAGGAAGATGAGTATAAGTATTGGATAACCTAGCATTGGATATGTAGTCCAATAATTCAATTTATCAGAGAATGTCCATGATATTGGCTCTCTCTCAATAAATTGAACTTTTGGCAGTATATCTCTACCTATAATGCCATAACGTTCAGAGGATATTATTGAAGATATATTTTCACCATGAATCCTCTCCAACTCATCCACGAACTCTTGAACCAATAGTGTTATAATTTTGCCATTCTCCGAGTTTTCAACTATCTTCAAAACGTTTTCATCACCCTCAAGTAGCTTTATAGCAAGCCATCTCGGAGGGTATTTAGAGCATAATTGGGGTAGATACCTCTTAATATACTCGGATAATGTGGAAATCTTCTCTTCAACTTCCTTACCATACTTGAATTGTATGGGTGAAAGTTTCACTCGCCCTTCAACAACATCAATGATTGTTTTGACGAGAACATCTATGCCGCGGCCGGTAACCGCGACCATAGGTACAACTGGGACTCCAAGAATTCTACTTAACTCATCAACATCTATCCTTATACCCTTACTTTGAGCTACATCCATTAAATTTAATGCCACAATTACTGGAGCTTCAAGTTCAAACAATTGTATTGTCAAATATAGATTCCTCTCTAGAACAGAGGCATCTACAACATTGACAACGATATCTGATTCTCTGGAAAGTATATATTCTCTAGCAATAACTTCCTCCTCAGAATATGATGACAGAGAGTACGTTCCTGGAAGATCAATAACATTTATCTCATAGTCACCATAAATCAATTTACCCTCAGCTTTTTCCACGGTTTTCCCAGGCCAATTTCCAACTATTTGACTTCCACCAACAAGATTATTGAATATCACACTTTTACCAACATTTGGTTGTCCAGCTAAAGCAATGTTAATTCTCCTCTTAACCATAATTAATTTCACCTTAACCTCTTAACATAGATTCTGGAAGCCACACCCCTACCAAGAGCTATTTCATACCCCCTAACCTTCACCACTATAGGTCCACCTAAAGAAGCTATGGATACTACTTCTAACTCAATTCCAGGTGTTAAACCTAAGTCAGATAGTCTTCTCAACATTCCATGTCCTCCAACAGCATATATGAATATGCCCCTCTCCCCCCTGCGGAGATTAGTGAGGGGTTCAGCTTCATCAATGTTTCCATCAAACTTTGATAGGAAGCTTCTTAATGATTTTAAATCTTCATCACTTAAATTGTGATCATACTTTAAATGTTCACTCATACTATCAGAGTATAAGCTACTAACCCCATGCCTGCCATGAATCAACTTATCATGTATAAATGCCTGTCTATATCTTAAAATGAACTCTCTTCCAGAATCTGTCAAATTTAAACTGTCACTAGACACTAGACCTTTTTCACGAGCTAATTTCAAAACATCCTCCAAAAAGCTTGTGGGAACCCCTAATCTCTTCGAAACTTCATCTAAAGTCACCATGCCACCAGAAATGGATATTGAATATATAGTTTCTAGAATTTTCGGCATTAACATTTCTATCAATGAGGAATCATAACCCAATTTTGATCAACCCTCCTCCAATGGGCACTTCTCATTATACAAGCAGACATTATTACATGGAAGAGGAGTGCCATGCGGACAACGTGAAGGTATTTTTAAAGCCTTACATATCCTGATAATACTGTTATTATTGATGTAATGCTCCAAAGAACATATTTCAGATGCAACACTTTCATCAATATTAAAGTTGAGGAGGTACCCATACAGACACTCTAGAATCTCCCTCTTGAGAATATATTTGAAAGCAATACTCTCACCATATTTGGTCAACATTACACCCCTATACGGAACATAATTACATAAACCCATATCACTAAGTCTCTTAATAACCTCAGAAACCGTGGAATTTGAAACCTTCAGGTAATTGGCTATGCTGGAATTTTCAACTAAACCATCACTACTCGACTTAACCAGATTATATATGGCAACTAAATAATCCTCAATCCTCCTATGCTTTAAACTATCAGACATGACCAAACCTATCTATACATAATAGGGGGAGAGTAATATAAATTTCGGTCATACGAAAATCAGTAAAAAAAATTAATATTATTTTTAAAATGTTGAAAGTTAAGTCAATATTCTCATTCCATAATACAGCTTCCCATCTTTCATATCAAAATATATCCTCTTCAACCAACCATCGGATTCATTTGGAAAGTCTGATCTATAATGGGCCCCTCTACTTTCCTCACGTATGAGACTTGAAATTGCAACTACGTAGGATACTAGGAGCATATTTCTGAGTTCAAAAAGTTTTAAAGCATCAAATTTGGATTTCACAATGGCATCATCAACTTTAACATTTAATTCATCAATAATTTTGAGGAGATCTCTTAAACGGTTACCATTACGAATAATTCCACAATGCTTCCACATGCTATATCTCAATTCAAATCTTAAATTATCGATATCATAGGATCCTGACTGGGATTTATCAAGAATCTTTTGAAAGCAATGCATAGTTTCACTACAATCTACCTTTAGAATTTTAGATGTTAATGCATATTTTGAAGCAGAAGCTCCAGCTCTCGCACCAAAAACTATGGTTTCTGTAAGTGCATTACCGCCAAGCCTATTGGCACCATGAACTCCACCACAAACCTCACCACAAGCGTAAAGCCCAGGTACACCAGTGCTACAATTCTCATCAATGAGAATTCCACCCATTGTGAAATGAGCTGTTGGGGCTATTCTAAACCTGCTACCACTTAAACCTAAAACTCTTATTAGGTGTAGTGAGGAATCTGGCATAACAATTGATGGATCCTTATCTTCAATATCCATGATCAGAGAATCATCAAATCCAAGACCATCATCTATTTCCTTAAACAAAGCCCTTGAAAATATATCTCTATCTTCAACGATTATTTTTCCAAGAGGCTTACTGAATTTATATTTAAGAAGCACATCTTCACCAGCTCTATTAATTATCTTAGCATCATATGCTGGGAAAAGCCAGGATGGCTTCCCCTCCTCAGCTAAACCAAGCGGGAAGAATTGTGTGAATTCCATATCTACGAGTTTAGCTCCAGCTTTCAGAGCCATGGCACAACCATCACCAGAAACCCTAACTGGATTATCGCTTCTCAAGAATATCTGACTATATCCACCAGTTGAAAGCACAATGGATTTCGAATATATTGGTATTATCTTGCCTGAGGGTATTTGAAAAGCTATTAAACCATGAACTCCGGAATCATCCACTATTAGATCTAAAGCCATGAAATTTTCAAGAAATATTACACCAATCTCTTTAGCGTAATTAATTAAAGGCTTTATCAATCCAAGCCCAGCAGTTAAAGGTCCATCACCAACACTTGCACCCCCATTCCTAACATTTAAGTTGACTCCAAAATCCCTTAATTCAAGTAGCCTACTTGGAGCCTCCTCCACCAAGACTCTAACGAGGTTACGATCATTTATCATTCTACCTCCATGGAGAGTATCATTGAAATGGTTTTCCTTGGTATAGGATCCGAAGGCAGCTCTAAACCCTCCACCAACATATAGAGTGCATGAAGAAGCACCTATTGGGGCTTTAGACATTAACATAACATTTAAACCCATCCTTCTAGCTTCTATAGAAGCTCTAAGTCCAGCTGCACCACCACCAACAATTAAAACGTCAGTTTCTGGAATACTGTTCACCAAACACTATAATGGCTAGTGGATGTATTTATAGTTGACAATAGCCATGTAGAGAGATTTTACAGCCTATACAGGTCTACCCTCCTATCGTTGAAGACATGATTGTATGGTGTTATCCACTTATCCCTAGCCATGAATGGATCCACATCAACTACTCCAACAACCTCATCATCCACGCCAGCAGAGCATAAAACCTCCATTTTCGGATTTACAATTTGACTTAAACCAGTAAATTTCAGCTTTTCACCACCCCTCTCCTCAACCCCAACCCTATTTGCAGTAATAGTGTAAACCCTATTTTCAATAGCCCTAACCCTCATAGCGATCTGTGCATATGGAAGTACTAGATTTGATGGATGGCAAATTATATCTGCACCATTTAAAGCTAGAGTTCTCGAAGCTTCAGGGAAGCACCAATCAAAACATATTAAAACACCAATCTTAACGGAGCCAATATCATAAACCTCGAAATTTGAATCACCTTTATCGAATAAAAGCTTCTCCCTACTAAACAAATGAGCTTTACGATAAATTCCAAGAACACCCCTTGGACCAACAATAACAGCAGAGTTAAATAGCTTTCCACAACACTTCTCAGCTATACCAGCCACTATGAAAGCATTCTTCTCATGAGCTAAATTCACAAGCATTCTACAAGTATACCCATCTGGAATCTCTTCAGCTAAACGCTCCACTTCACTTCTATCCAAAAATAGATACCCAGTATTGAAAAGTTCTGGTAAAACCATAAGATCGAAATCAACATCTTTAAGCATTGAAACAACTTTACCCACATTATACTCAACATTACCAAATACAGGGTTAAATTGCAAGAAACCTATCTTCAAGAAGACTCACTCCTAAAAATAGAAGGGTTTAGTGTAGTATTATTAAACTATCTAAATCTCTTGGATAGAAAGTTACGATTTCAACTCCATCTTCTGTTATTATCACTGTATCTGAATGTCTAAAACCTGCAAATCCAGGTATGTATATTCCCGGTTCACAAGAGAATACCATTCCAGGTTTAAGAATTGTTGTATCACCATCTTCAATCCATGGAGGTTCATGTCCTTGTAAACCTATCCCATGACCTACCCTATGCAATATATATTCTTGAGGTACCCCCTCCTCCTTGAAAACTTTAAAAGCAACTTTATTGACATCACAACACTTTATGCCTGGTTTAAATGCTTCAAGAGCTGCTTGCTGAGCTTTAACCATTATGTTAAAGTATTTAATCTGCTTCTCATTTGGTTTGCCAACAATCATAGTTCTCTCAAGCTCTGAATTGTATCCACCAATCTTTGCTCCTGCACCTGTAACGAGCACATCACCTTCTCTTATGATTATGTTTGATGTTAACATGTGTGGATATGCTGAATAAGGCCCTATTTGACCTCTAAATCCAGCTGAAGCTGGAAGCATAGTTACAGGTTCAAATTCAGGTCCAAGAGCTTTAATCATAGCTAAAGATGCTTCAAAGCTAGCTCTAGCTGCAACCTCAATTTCAGAAGCTCCAGGATAAACGTATTCTTGCAGAAGTCTATGAGCTAAATTACCCCACTTAGCACTCTCCCTTATAAGTGCAAGTTCTTCATCATCTTTTACGAGTCTCATATCATTTATGATCTTCCCAAGATTCTCAATCTTCGCTGATGGTAAAACCTCAGCCAACGATGGACCAACATAACCCATTATCCCAGGATACCCTGGAGCATCAACAGCAATCTTCTTATCTGCCAATTTAAGCTCCTCCAACCCCCTAGCCAAAACTTTCATTGGATGCTCAACACCTGGATACTCGAAGTATACTATCCTCTTCTTGATCTGTGGAACTCTAAACTTTGAATGATCCTCTTCAAGTCTTGGAATGAATAAGATCGGTTCATCCTGAACTGGAAGGATTAGTGCAGTAGGCCGCTCAGTTGATATTATCGTATACCCAGTCAAATAGAAAACATTCAATGGAGAAAATAAAACCATTGCAGCACATCCATGCTTTTCAATTTCACTACGCACATAATTCATTCTCTTCTCATGCGTTTTCCAACTAATTCTATACCTACCCATAGGCAATCACAAATACTATTATCATGCAAAGCTTATAAAAAGTTAATTACAAACTGTTTTAGCTGATTAAATGCTAATTTCATAATTTAACTTTTAATGGTTTGAGAAGCCATTTTACGAAGCTCCTCTATACTATCCTTAAAACCACTAACAAGCATTACAACTCCACCAGTAAGTGTGAAGTCTTCATGTGGATCCTTAATCCATCTCTCCCCAGGGAATCTGACTGCAAGAACATTAATTCCCATCTCATCAAGTTCAAGTTCGGATAAAGATTTACCATCAAGTTCACTGTCTTTCTCAACCCTAATTAGGGAAACACTCTCCTCAGTTTCCATAAAAACCATGTCTAATATTGGGTGAGATTTAAACCCCCTCATAACTACATCAGCAATAGATGCAGCTGCATCTGAAATTGATTCTATACATAAACTTAACCTTATTATTCCAAGGATATTCCTTTCATCAACCCCAGCATTCATGAGTTTTAAACAGTCCATCTCCAACTCTGTATGCAGGTTATCGATCTCCTCTTCCATGATTAGAACTTCATGTGCAATACTCGAATCATTATAGAGTAATGCATAGTATGCTAGGTCAATCATGGATCTAGACATATCAATTATTTTAACCAGTTTTTCCTCAATACTCTTAAAATCCATCTTCTAAACCTCCTTCAAATTCTTAATTTCACCAGAAGCAATTTTACTTAAATCATTTAAACCATCAATAGGGCCTCTAACTATCAATGTGTCCCCCTCAACTATGACTTCATTATCCTCAGGATCTATTATCATCTTAGCTCCACGCCTAATAGCCAACACGTATACCCCCATATTAACATCAAGTCCAAGTTCACCAAGTTTCTTACCAGCAATAGGAGACCCCCTAGCTACAATGATACGTCTATATTGTGGTTCAATTTTTGATAAAGCATCTTTAAGTTGACTGGGTAATCCAAGTTTAAGTCTAACAACATTCACAATATCTGCAACTGCATTGGAAATACTGTCAATGGATATGGCAAGCCTCATTATACCAGCTAAAGCCTCAGCATCCTCCACATCCCTAACAGCAATGGATGCACTAGCCCAAATCTCATATAAAAGTGAATCTATATCTCTCTCAAGCTCCAAAACCTCTTCTGCTAAATCCTCATCATTCAAAAATAGTGACGCGTAAGCTAAATCCAACATTAAACCACATGAATTCTTCATATCAACCAAAACTTCCTTTACCGTGCGGGGTCTATGACCCCAAATATTATGAGATTTACCTGTACCCATCTAGGAAACTCAACCTCAATTAATACAATAATAATTATAGTTTTATCTGGAAATTAAACTTTATGGATAAACTATCAAACTCACAAATATTACCAGCAGGGCTCCAAAGAGATCTGCAATGGAAGTTTCAAGGGGGATTACAAAGTTATCAGGATCCCAGCCCCTACCATAGGCACACACACCAACAATATATGAAAAAAGCATTATAACCATAGAACCTATAAACATAACCAATATGCATAAAATGATCATGTTCAACAACATTGGAGTAAGCCCAGTTAAATATGCTAAACCATAACCAAGAACACTATAAACTAGACCCATAAATATACCAGAGAAGAGCATCCCAAAAAACTCATTAAACATGACACGTACAGAAAAGATTTTGGAATCTAAGTATCCAAGAGCAAGTTTGGTTGTGGTTACACTACCAAAAGATGAACCGACACCTCCAATAGCGTTCAACAAGACGGGGTATATCATGAGGATCTCAGGATGATGAACGATATTCTCAATGAAGCTTGCAAGTAGGAGGCCATTAATTACACCATCAAAGCTACATACAAAACCCACTGGAACAGCCTCTTTAACCACAGTACTATAAATTTTCACAAATCTATCTACCCTATAATACCATGTTATGAGGATAAATAGTGGTATCACTATTAAAAAGAGTGCAACGATAAATACTAGGAGAATTTGACCAGAAAGTATCAGGGTCACAGAGACGCTAAAGCATAGGGAGACAAGGAAATCATTTAAAATACCCACAACGGGATATGCTATAACATCTGGATCTAACCCCCTATTAAAACTTAGAAATGCAACGTAACAATTGAGTGGAAAAGATATGAATGTTGCCAGAACACAGGTAAAGAGACTTGAAGACATAAATTGTGATATACTCTCCACAGAAACTTGTCCAAAAATCAAATTGACAAAAAACGCCAATAGACCAACCAAGGATGCATCAATATACGCTAACAATATGGAAACCCTGATTAAAGAGTAGAAATCAACACTATTACCTCTCCAAGAAGCCTTAACTCTACCAACATTAAGCATCGTAGTCAAATTACCAGTGAAAACTCCAGCTACATCACCTCTAACAGTTAAAACAACTGGGTATAAAGCTACAATCCAATGATGTAAAGCCATTAGGGGGCTTAGTTCTGAGACAACCCTACCTGAAAGGAGACCACCACTACTAAAGGATAAAGCAAGTGTACATTGTAGAAAGCTTTTCCAAAGAATTCTCTGATTCAACTTATATGTTGCCCCATGACCCATCAAAACCTCCAATAAAGCTGAACAAGAATAGTTAAAACATATATCTTAAATACTTTACTATAACCCCATTTGGCTATGGAAAACTTCAATAATAAATATTAGGAATATTATTGATTGTATGGTGTAAAATTTGATCGAAACCAAGAAAGAGTTTTTAGATGAAGCTAAAGCCATACATGCAGAATCAATAATAATAGATGGACACTGCGACACGATACTACAAATGCTCCCAAGAATAGGAGTTCCTGACTGGAAGCCTAGGAGCATACTGGTTAGAAGCGATAGGGGGCATGTTGACCTACCAAGATTAATGGAATCCCATGTAACATGCCAATTCTTCGCAATATACACTGAGCCAATATACAAACCACTGAAAGCTACTGCAAGAGCTTTGGAAATGATGGCTACATTCTACGAGGAGGTAGAGAAGTCTGAAGGGAAGATAATAATAGTAAATAACTCAAAGGAAATATATGAAGCGAAGAAGGAGGGGAAACTTGCAGCATTAATATCCATGGAGGGTGGAGAACCAATACAGCACAATCCAATAATACTGAGAATGTTTCATAAACTAGGGTTAAGAGCGTTATCACTAACATGGAATGAGAGGAATATGCTTGCAGATGGCGTTGGAGAATCGAGAGCTCAAAGCAAACTAACTGAACTAGGATTGAAAGCTTTGGAGGAAGCAAGCAAACTGAAAATGCTAATAGATGTATCACATCTAAGCGATTCATGCTTCTGGGATCTAGTGGAAAACTTCAAAAACCCAATAATAGCTTCACACTCCAATGCAAGAGCAATATGCAACCATAGAAGGAATCTCACAGATGAACAATTGAAAGCCATAGCTGAAAGGGATGGGGTAATTGGAATAAACTTCTCATCATCCTTCATAGTAAGTGAAGGAAGGGCAACAATAGAGGATCTCATAAAACACATAGATCACATGGCAAACGTGATTGGAGTGAAACATGTGGGGCTTGGATCAGATTACGATGGAATATCATCAACACCAATAGGCCTTGAAGATGTAAGCAAACTACCAAATCTAACAGCAAAATTGTTAGAACATGGATACAGTAAAAGTGATGTGAAAAAGATCCTTGGAGAAAACTTCCTTAGAGTTATAAGCGAGGTTATGGGATAATGGAAGCAGATATACTTATAATTGGCGGAAGAGTAATTGATGGAACTGGTGGGCCATGGTATAAGGCAGACATAGCAATAAAGAATGGGAAGATAATCGCCATCGGGAAGATTGGAAGAATGGATGCTAAGAGAGTTATAGATGCCAATGGATTAATGGTTACACCGGGATTCATAGATATGCACAGCCACTCAGACTATACATTAATGGTTGATGGAAGAGCTTTGAGTAAAATAATGCAAGGTGTAACAACAGAAGTTATAGGGAACTGTGGAAGCTCAGCAGCACCAATAATGGGAATTCTAAAAGATAGAGGCAACGAGGAAAGCAAGAGGTATGGATTGAAAATTGAATGGACTAAAATGAGGGAATATATGCACAGATTAGAGGAATCCGGTGTATCATTAAACGTAGTACCACTTGTGGGGTATTCAAATATTAGAGTAGCAGTGCTAGGTTATGATGCAAGGGAACCTTCAAGAAGCGAAATGGAAGAAATGAAGATAATACTTGATGAAGCATTAAGTGACGGTGCATTCGGAATGTCTACTGGATTAAGATATGATCCACAATCCTTCGCAAAAACTGAGGAAATAATTGAATTAGCAAAAATAGTTTCAGAACATGGAGGGATATATGCATCACATATAAGAGATGAAGGTGATAGAGGCTTGGTAATAGAAGCTATTGAAGAAGCTATAAGGATAGGTAGAGAAGCAAAGGTTCCTGTGGAAATATCACATCTAAAAATACTTGCAAAACCACTTTGGGATAAATGTGATGAGATTATTAGAATGATTGATGAAGCTAGAGAAAGGGGGGTTGAAGTAACTGCAGATCAATATCCTTACGAAGCAAGTGGAACAAGTCTAATGGCATGGATACCAAAATGGGCTAATGAAGGTGGAAGGGAGAAATTAATTGAAAGATTAAAGGATAAAGATTTAAGAGAGAAGATAAAGATGGAACTCTACAAGACTATGGAGTATCGTGGAGGAGCTGAAAATGCCATTATAAGCAGATTTGAACCAGATCCATCGATAGAGGGATCCTCAATAAAACAAGTCTCTGAAAAACTTGGATTAAGTGAAGATGAAACTGCCATAAGACTTGTGGAGAAAGCCCTTGAAGCAAAGAGTAGTATTGGAATAATAAACTTCAATCAAAAACCAGAGAATTTGAGGAAAATATTTTCAAAACCATGGGTTATGGTTGGATCCGATGGCTATGCCCTCTCACCCACTGGAATACTAGCCACAGGAATACCTCATCCAAGAAGTTATGGAACATTTCCAAGAGCAATAGCAAAATACGTGAAAGATGAAAAAGTGGTGACACTTGAAGAATGTATAAGGAAGATGACATCACTACCAGCAAATGTTCTAGGATTATGGAGTAAGGGTTTGATAAAAGTTGGATTCGACGCCGATATGGTGATATTCGACTATGAAAAGATAAGAGACACAGCTACATACACGAAGCCAGCGCAATACCCTATTGGCATAGAATACGTTATAGTTAATGGAGTATTAACTGTGGATAGAGGTGTATATACCGGGGAGAAGGCTGGAAAAGTTCTGAGGAAAAAGAAGGTGTAGATTTATTGTTTTAAGTGCTTATCAAACCACTCCACAATTATTTTTAATCTTTCAACCCTATGCTTAGGCTTACCACTCCTAGATAAATCATGATTTTCACCTGGAACTAAAACCATTCTAGCTTCCTTACCCAATTGCTTCAAAGCAATGAAGAATTGCATGGCCTCAACATAATGGCATCTGTAATCTTCGAGGCTGTGTAGTATTAGTATTGGTGTTTTCACATTCTCAGAATACATTAATGGAGACTTTTCAAGGAATTTGTTAACACCTTCAGGGGTTATGGGTTTAGCCGACAAATCACCAAGAATATGATCCAATGCAAACCTATAACCAATATCGCTTGTCCCATAGAAGCTGAGCCAATTGGATATTCCACGCATACTAACAGCAGCTTTAAACATATCTGTATGTGTAACTATCCAATTGGTCATGAACCCTCCGTAAGATCCACCTGCAACACCAATCCTAGAGGGATCTATGTATGGGTATTTTGATATAACGTAATTCACGGACTCCATTATGTCAGCATAATCCCTCTCACCATAATGTCCACGTATATCAGCAAAATCCTCTGAATACCCATCACTGCCGCGAGGATTAGTGTATATGACAACATAACCTCTAGCTGCATATACTTGGAATTCATGTATAAATGATGCACCATAAGCTGTTTTAGGTCCACCGTGAATGTAAAGTATTGTAGGATATTTCTTGTTGGGATCAAAATTCAATGGTTTCATTATCCAACCATCGATATCAACCCCATCACTAGCTGTGAATTTGAAGTGTTCAGGTTTGGATACCGAGAACTCCTTTAGAAAAGCTAGATTGAAGTTTGTTAATTGAGTTTCAAAGCCTCCACGTATCAAGTAGAGTTCTGTTGGATGAGTATCTGTCATTGATATAAAAATAACTAAATGCTCATTACCTCTATCAGCAATATCAAAGCTTTCAACACTCCTATAACCAACTGTTATTGGGCTTATTGATCCATCATTAACATCAATGGAGTAAAGATTGGCTGAACCACCTTCATGAACAACAAAATACACTTTGTTTCCAATCCATTTAGGTCCAACATTAACTTCTCCACCTCTCACATCAGAATTCAATGAGTTACTTACATTGAAATTCAAATTATCAGTTAAGAGTTCGATGGACTTATCTTTAACGTTAAGCACATAGAGTCTATTATGTGAGACCGACCCTCTTCTCAAATCATGTCCTCTAAAAACGATCTTTGAGTCATCAGAACTCCAACTTAGACTACTAATACTCATATTCGAAGAAGTTAAGAGCTCGCTTTCTCCAGTCTTTAAATCTAGTATGAATATGTCATTTATGTATGGTTTAAGATCATTTAAAGTAGCTATATATGCTAATTTATCTCTAGAATGGCTTAGAGACATGAAGTTTACATCAAATTCTCCACGAGTCAATTGCTCAACATGCTCGCTAAAGACGTCAACCATGAAAATATGATTTCTAATGGTATTTATGAATCCTCTACCATTAAACCAGAAGTTTATCCTATCAATAATCTTAACATCCTCTTGGATTTCTCCCGAAGCTCCGAGGAAAAGTAACTTACGATCATCAACCCACTGAAGTTTAGTTATGGGCAATTTACGTTTTAAGAGCATTCTGAATTCTCCACCATCAATTCTACCTAACCACACCTCCACTCCAGGCTCATCCCTCCTTAAAGTCCTCCTAGAAGTAAATGCAATGAATTTTCCAGAAGGGCTCCAAGAAGGTCTACCATCCTTGGGACCATTGGTGTATGCGTAAACATCCCCACTATCAACATCTAAAATCCATAATCTGGAAATGTAATCGTTCTCATCCAAGCTTGGTCTAGTCAATGTAAAAACCACTTTTGATGCATCCGGAGAAAATATTGGATCTGAAATCATTGAGATTTTAGTGAAATCTTCAAATCCAATACTCTTAGGCATAGCTTATCAGCATAATATCTATAATGATGCTTAATTTATACCCTTTGCTATACTAAAGTTTTGGAAATCTCCATTCCATAGCCATATGCCTAATTAATCTTGCAACATTCATTGAATGTTTTTCAGGGGAACTCCCAATACTTCTAACATTTAATAACACTCTACATCCACCATCCTCAACATAAACCTCCAAGGAATTTCTGCTACTATTCTTTGAAGATAATCCTGAACCAGAATCATAAGTGAAGATGAGCTTATAAACCTTCATACCATTAGACTCAACCCTTTTATCAACTATTTTAATAGATTCCTCTATTGATGATGGATAATCCTTCAATCTGCTATAAATATAATTTATGAAAGTATCAACAAAAGCTGGATCCAACCTCAGTGGAATTTCATATATGTCAAGTCTACCTTCATCAGTAAATTTAGTTACCTTTCTTATATTCCATAGTTTTGATGGGACAACCATTAATGCAGATCTGAAAACTATAAAGAATCCAGAGAATAATGCCACAAGGGAGATACTCAATGATAAGAGAACCCACACAAATGATACCTTAGGAAATACAGCTATACTACTAGTAATAGACATCAACTTATACAATAGCAATCCAATTGCATAACCTAAAGAGCCAGCTGAAAAGCCCATTATAATAGACTCATTGAGAAAGATCCTAAATATCTGTGATGGGGAAGCTCCAAGAGAAGTTATAATTATAGTTTCACTCTCCCTCTCACGTAGAGAAGCCGTTGCTGATATTATGGCATTAATTAATATCAGCATCATTGGTAATATGGCTTCGAAACCACTTGAAGCAAGATATTCAGCTAAAATCATATTAACACAATTTTCACCACTTAAAACTGTTACAAGGATATTGCCACCCCTCAAGGCAACAATTTTACCAATAGAAGTTATGTCTACATCAGAAGGATATGAAACATATACCCTAGTTACCTGCAATTCATAATTGCCAATATCAGACCAATGTATGAAAACCACCTCCCTAGGTTCACAAACCATTGAAGCATAAATATTTGGAACACCATCACCACCCCTCATACTCAAAACCATCTTATAGGGAAGTAGTGGTCTACCACTTAACTCCTGCAATCCATATATGAGATTATCATCAAACAATCCACGAATAACATATCGCCTACCGAGAACATTAATCGAACTACCAACTTTGAGATTGAGGCTCTGAGCCAAATAGTAGCTTATAGCTATCTCGCCACTCCTCGCTGGAAGACCACCATCCACAAATGTTGAGGAAACTAGACGAGCTACAGGATCCATCAAGTCAGAGAAACTCACAATACCCATAACAAAATTATTTTCATCAAACCTCCAATACGGAGTAACCTTAGCCTTAGATTCAGCCCTAAAACTTTCATACGATACGTTACCAAGTATTTCCAGCATTTTTAAAACTGATGATGGAACTGCTTGAGCATATGGATTATTTTCAGCATCCATAGGGCTAAACCCAGCTACAGAATAAGATTCTGGAACCTTGAGTTCAACACTCAATCCACTTGTATTATACAAGTTTCTCCTAACAGAAGTTAACAAATCTATTTCAAAGGAGAAGGAGGTTAAAGCTATGAATCCCGCTGTAAATATGATCAATGAAATCATTATAAGTATAGTTCGAAGCTTCCTCCTCCTCAAGTTCCTTTTAGATATGGAGAGTAGTTCAGCAGAATCCGATAGAAATTTGAAGGTAGGGAATCTGGAAGTGATAACCTCCAATAAACCTCCAAGTATTAAGGGTAATAATATCAATTGTGGAATTATGGAATTGATTTTATAAGCGAGGGGATAGCTGATGGATAGTAGATATATGAGTAGTACATATAAAGCTGTGGAGATACCCAACTTCAATATTAAACGTTCACTAACGAGATATCCAATGGCAAGTGAACCTATTCCAAAGAATATTAAAAGGAGATTTAATGAGTAAGATGCATCACTATACAAGCCATCTATAGTTGAAGATAAATTTTGAAGCAAAACACAACAATTCCTTAAAGTTGCAAAGGCAGCTGAAGGATTACCCTCATTAAAACTCCTTTCAGCATCTTGAATTAACATCTTAACCCTATTAAGTTGTGAATATAGGCTGGTGGTGTAAAAGCCATCAATCCTAGCCACATCCAATCTACTTAAAACCCTATCATACATGGAATTAACAATTCTAAATGAATCTTTGAGGGAAACATCGTAAACCGTGAAGGTTAGAATATCACCAGCCTTAAAAACTCTGAAATCATCAAATAAATTTAAATTCAAATAGGTTTCACGGATTGTCGAAGTTATCGACGTAGTCCTACCAAAAATTACCGTGGATGGAACAGTCAAAATCTCTTGGAAAACCCCTGTAACAATGACATTAACTGGATATTCTGCTGGCACTGGCACCACTTCACCATTAATTCCAGCATCTTGAAAGTAACGTGAAACCTCCCTAAAATCATATTTCAACATACAATTCAAATCTTTAGGAAACGAATCTTCAACCTCAACTTCATATATAACGCGAACAGCTGGATTACTATAGTTAACATGCATAAATCCTCCAGAAAACATGAGCACAGCAGCTGGAATAAGTGTAAAGTTAATTGTCAAATTAGAGGAAACCGTGGGTGTACTTATAAATGAATATGCTGGAACGTAATCGGGGAGATTGATTTCATCATTCAGATGAAATACAAAAATCTTAATTGATGGAAGTCTAGATGGATACTTAAGTAAATTGAAACTAATATTTAAACTGTAGAAACCATTAATATCAGTTTTCGTTTTACTCCGTAACTCTAAAACATTATAGTATTCTGTGTAAAGAAGTATTATGGTATTAGCAAGTGGGTGGCCATCATTAATCCTATAAACATAACCACTAATACATATGTGAACATCATATTGTGGAGAAGCATAAACGTCCATAAACCCACCAGATATAAAAGATGCGGAAATTGTTGTCAATAAGATTACAAAAAACATTAATGAATTAGACTGTTGAGAATGTATCATCAATACTAGTCTATAGTTTTATCTGCTAAATAAACATTATTAAAACCAGTATAAGGTTCATTAAATTTGAATCATAATTTTATGAATAATTTGAGATTACAACGTTATGAAACTTAATGTCAACGTGTTACAAGTTCGTAAGTGGGTTCCCATCATGTTACATCCATAATCATGATGATATTATAATTTGATCATATGAAGTTCAAGCATAATCTCTGAATTTTTCAAATATTGTTGGTGCTACCTTCAAAACTTCCCTTAACATTAGCTTAGCCATCTCCCTAATCTCCCACTGTGAATCTACCATTAACCTTAAGCTGAAGAAGTGAAGTAATTCCCTAGCATTCATAGTAACCACTATGGATGTTCCCACAGCTTGTGGAACTATGTATCTAGCATCCTCTCTACTAATACCTAAACTCAAAAGTTTCTCATAAGCTTCCATACATTGATTTAATGCTTCCATGAATATCTTCTTAGCTTCAGGATTGCTTTCAATGGATGGTGGAATAACGAAATTTTTGGGGTCTATTCTAACAACCCTATGACTTTGCTGACTATATGATGCAATTCTATGCCTAACAAGTTGATGAGAAGTAACTCTAGATATGCCTTCGATTAGAAATGTGAACGATGCATGCTCAATTGGGCTTAGATGACCCATCTCAATACAATTCCTTATAAGTCTTTTAACATCATCATCTCTTAATTCCGAGAGTATCTTATCAGCACCAACACTACTCCTACACTGCCTAATAGCTGCAGCCACAACTTTCTCGGGATTAGGAGTATAGGATATCAATACTACCCTCAAGTCAAAACACCAAACACAAACTTATTATACAATTTTTTGGAAATCACAATATAAAAGTAATGTTGAAAGTTGGAGTGGTCTGAATATGAGTTTGATTAAAAGAGCGAAAATGGGGTTAAGGGATGACAGTATTAGGGAGGTAGCAATTAATGAGGGTGTAGAAGAAGAGAAGTTGTTAAGACTAATAGCTGAGGGCAGAATCATAATACCAAGGAACAATGTAAATAGAGAAATGAAGATAATTGGAATAGGAGAAGGTTTAACAACAAAAGTTAATGTCAACATTGGCACATCAAACCTATATGTAAACCCAGAAATGGAGGCAAAAAAGGCTGAAATAGCCGTAAAATTCGGTGCAGACACTATAATGGATTTAAGTACTGGTGGGAATTTGGATGAAATTAGAAGGATGCTGATGAAGAAGGCTCCCATACCATTTGGAACAGTACCAATATACCAAGCATTCATAGAAGCTGCTGCCAAGAAGGGGGCTGGGGTATATATGACTGAAGACGATATACTCAACACGATAGAGAAGCATTTGAAAGATGGAGTTGACTTCATGACAATACATGCAGGGATAACCATGGAAATAGTGGAGAAGGCTCTTAAAACCGATAGAATTACTGGAATTGTGAGTAGAGGTGGAGCGATGCTTGCAGCATGGATAATGGAAAATAAATGTGAAAACCCATTATACAAGAACTATGAATACCTATTGGAGTTATTCTCAAAATATGATGCAGTAATAAGCCTTGGAGATGCACTTAGACCTGGATCAATATTAGACTCACATGATTACCTACAAATGGCTGAAATGCTGATAGTATCAAAGCTTGTTGAAGAAGCATGGAAACATAATGTACAAGTAATGGTTGAGGGGCCTGGCCATATGCCCTTAAACCAGATAGAAGCCAATGTGAAATTAGAAAAGCAATTGTGTAAAGGGGCACCATACTACGTTCTAGGACCACTAACAACAGATATAGGGGCTGGATATGACCACATAGTATCTGCAATAGGAGCAGCTATAGCAGCTGCAAGTGGAGCAGATATAATATGCTACTTAACACCATCAGAGCATCTTGGACTACCAGATGAAGAAGATGTAAAGGAAGGGTTAATAGCCGCGAAACTTGCAGCACATTCAGGGGATATAGTTAAACTTGGGAGAAAAGCTTTGAAAAGGGATTTAGAAATGTCCATAGCCAGATCTAACCTAAATTGGGATGAAATGTATAGACTTTCACCAGACCCTGAAAGAGCAAGGAAACTTCATGAGAGATTTGGTTTAAAAGGGAAGGTGTGTACTATGTGTGGGGAATATTGTGTATACAAGATATTGAAATTAAAAACCTCAATCTAAACTACGTAAGTTAGTTATTACCAACATAAACTTCAACTTCAACTTCGCTTCCATCTACAAGTTTAAGTGCATCCCTAATACTTACTGGAGCTAAAATTTCAATAACATCATCACCATAATGTGTTCTTTCAACTAAAATCACAGCACAATCAATCCCATTGATCTTAGCTTTAAAGCATTTAGCTCCACCATAACTCCTAACACCATCATAAAAACCCACTATGGGTATACCCGCTATAAGTTTCAAAACCTTTTTAACCTCAATATCAGAAAACCCTTTTAACTTTAAATTTAAAGTTCCAGGGTAAGGGTCAAAACCGAGCTTTTCAATAAACTGCCTCCTATAATGTGGAATACTCGTATAAAACCTGCCTTCACCTAGACCACTAAAAACTATACCTCTAAATTTCAATTTATCTGGAAAACTCCCAAAAACTATACCTAAATTTACATATAGTTCCCTCAAAACTTCAGCACCCTTCTCAGTTATTCTGATAATCTGACCTTTACCACACACGCTCCTACTTATCAATCCAAGCTTCTCAAGTTCTATAAGCCATCTAGAAACACTTTGCTGCGAAACACCTATGAGATCCTTCAACTTCGTTGTCTTCACAAAAATTGGATTTCTCAAAGCTCCTATAACTGCCAATTGATAAAGTGTTATGAGCAAACTACCCTTCATACACATCACAAAAATATAATGAGGATGTTATGGATATCAATTTTGATCTTAGACTTTTTCAATGGAGGATGGCATTGAATAGGAATTTGAATGTTGCTGGAGTTTGACATCTACTATACACTGGAACTCCTAGAAGGATCACTCTACCATACCCCTTAGGGATGTCAACTATTGCAGCAGCATTGTACAAGTATTTCTCCCCCAAAATCCAGCCACTTAAAAGCGGATTTGTGGGAGGATATTTCGCAACTACATATTCTTCAGGACATTTAAACGCTGGACTATTTATGAACATAACAGCTGAATCTACATCCATTCCAAACCCTACTGGATGCCTATTATTAACTACAACCCTTAAAATGGATCCTGGAATATAGAATTCATTTGGTTTAAGTCCTTCTAAGACATTTACGACTGGAATCCACATTCGTTTAATCGGTAGTTCACAGCTCTCATTGATGGTTACAAGCTTACCACCATTAGCTACAAATTCATTTAAGTGATCTATACCAACATTTCCTATTCCACCAGCATACTCTGGTGGAACTTCATCTACACTTCTACCATTAACAATGTTATTCATACTCTGACTGGGTATTACGATGATGTCGTACTTGGAATTTAGTTGTCCACGTCTAACATCATCATTATCAATGGTGATATACGGGATATTGAACATCTCAAATAGGAATCTAGCCCATCCCTCCTCAGAATTTGGAATCCAATTCCTATATAAACCAATCTTGGGAATCTTGAGTTCAGTGAATTTGATGTTTGGCAATTCTTTGCAGGCATATAATTCAACTGGAAGTCCTTTCAAAATCTCATTCAAACGACTCCTCAAAATGGAATTATTCTCGATTATAAATGCTCCTGGAGGCATTCTAATGCCATTGAAATTGAAATCTTCAAAAACCCTATAAACTTTCATACCTTCACCTAGAAGGCTGAATACGAGTTTATATGATGCATTGGATTCAGGTGGAGCTACTAGATAATTGGAATCAATATCACCAATTACAACCCCATCTGGAAACTCAATTTTGTCCAGCTCTGAACTCTTAACTTTGAATTCCTTGTTTACCGTATAAACTTTAATGTTCATCATTAATGGGAGAGTCCATGCAGTTAAATCGTAAGGTCTTTTCGGCGGCGATTCAGGAGTCTCCCTTAGATCTGGATATTGCTGAACTTCGAGTAAAGTCTTCGCATACCTACCATATGGCTGGGCAAAGTATATTATGAAAGTCCCCTTCGGAAATTCTATTCCATCAGCTATGAAGGCTTCCTCAGCAACGTTAATCTTAACCAAACCTTTATGTAAAATGCTGAGCAACCAGTAGAGATTGTATAAGTCCTTCTGCCTACTCGGAATTATAAAAGCGAAAGGACCATCCTCAGGTTTAAGAGCACGCTTAAATATTTCAACAGTATTTGCAAGCCACATCCTCCTATACTTCGCAGCATTCTTAAGACAAGCCAATACTGCTACAAGCTCATAATCCACAATATCCCTAAGCCTCCATCTTCCACCACGCCATGGATATGGATTATTCCACCTCTGTTTAGATGGATCTAACCCTATAACTGGCCGTAAATCCTGCGGTTTAATATCTATGGGTGTAGCTATCTTCACACTAGCAGCCTCAGAAAGTATCCTTATCCCACCATGGTAATGTTGATATGCCCTAGCAGGAGTCCAAGCATCATATATGGCGTAACATGCCACACCTTTAAATCCCCTGCCAATAAGCTCACTTGCCATTGAAGACCCCATGAAAACTATCTCTTGCTGTAATATGGGGTCAACATTTGGATCTATTGGATCTAAGTAGGGTGGAAGCCAAAATCTAGGACCATATGGGCCCATTTGATGTAAATCATAAACTATTTGTGGATGCCATCTATTATGCACCTTCTCAACAACCAGTCTAGTTTCAACTAGATTCAACATAAACCAATCTCTATTATTATCATGACCAGCATACTTATGATATAGCCATGGTGGCGAAGAACCCTCATACTTTGTACCTAGAGTCTTATTATACCAATCTACAACCATAATATGTCCATCAGGGTTAAGTGATGGAATTAATAAGAGGATAACGTTATCCAATATCTCCTTAATCTCATCAGAATCATCTGTTGCAAGCTTATATAGGAGTTCAATACTCATCTGAGAAGCAGCCACCTCAGTGGAATGTATACTACATGTAACTAGAACTATGGTTTTCCCTTCCTCAATAAGTTTTGAAATTTCATCATCACTAAGATTACGTGGATTATGAAGCTTCTCTTGAATAGCCCTATAATAATCTAGCCTCTTTAGATTCTCCGGGGAAGATACTATTGCTAGGATCATATCATTACCCTCAGTAGTTTTACCCAAAAATTCCAACAAAACCCTATCAGAAGACTCGCTAACCATCTTAAAATACTCTAAAATCTGATTCCAATTGGCAAGTTTCCTATCTTCCCCAACTCTAAAACCCAAGAAGCTTTCTGGAGTGGGGATATTCTTCCCATTCATAAAGAAAGTTATGTGAACTCACGATTTAAACTTAATGGTAGCCGGGGGGAGATTCGAACTCCCGTCGACGGGGCCAAAGCCCGTCATGCTTGGCCGCTACACCACCCGGCTACATATCCTATATAATTTATTATTTACACCCACGATAAAAATTTCACTCAAGAAACTTAAAGTTACCGTTATACGAGAATATGAGTAAAAAGCGAAAAATTTATATATGAAATATTTACAGTCTTATTTCTGACTCATTAACTGTGAATTACATGTGTAATTTAAACTTAAATTTTAATAGGGAAGAGGAAAAGGGGGAGGAAAATATGAGTAGCCACATTGCGGATACTGATGAAAAAACTACGGTTAGCATACAAGCCATTGAGAAATGCCCAGAATGTGGAAGCACACATCTAATAAGAAACTATGAGAGGGGGGAAATGGTATGCGCAGATTGTGGATTAGTAATAACTGAGAAAATAGTGGATAGTGGACCTGAATGGAGAGCATTCACACCGGAAGAGAGGCAGAAGAGGAGTAGAGTTGGATCACCAACAACATTAACCATACATGATAAAGGGTTATCGACAATAATTGATTGGAGAGATAAGGATGCTACGGGTAAGAAGCTTGAACCAAAGAGGAGAATAGAAGTCATCAGATGGAGGAAGTGGCAGATAAGAACTAGAGTTCATAGTTCAATAGATAGAAATCTCGCACAAGCTATGAGTGAACTTGATAGAATAAGTGCTCAATTAAGCCTCCCAAAGAGTGTTAAGGAGGAAGCCGCCATGATATATAGGAAAGCCGTGGAAAAAGGGCTTGTAAGGGGGAGAAGTATAGAAGCAGTTATGGCTGCAAGCATATATGCTGCATGTAGAACACAAAAAATACCGAGAACCATTGAGGAAATAGCAAAGTACACCAGATCTGGAAGAAAGGAAGTTGCAAGATGCTATAGGCTAATATTAAAGGAAATAAACATAAGAATACCATTAGCAGATGCAGAAACCTTTGTACCTAGAATTGCAAGTGAACTAGGACTTAGTGGAAGTATCCAGAGTAAAGCCACAGAAATCATTAGGAAAGCTAAAGAAATGGTTTTAACTGTTGGGAAAGATCCAGCTGGTCTTGCGGCAGCAGCAGTATACATAGCCTCATTAATGGAGAATGAAAAAAGAACGCAAAAAGAGATTGCAAAAGCAGCTAAGGTAACTGAAGTAACTGTTAGAAATAGGTATAAGGAGTTAGTTAAGAAGTTGAAGATCCCATTGCCGGTTGAGTAGCCTTCTTCCTCTTATTATTGGCAATTTTAATTGTTAACTTTAAATCCTCAATTTTCATTTCCTTGTACTCTAAAACCCCCTTTTCAATGCACTCTCTGAAAAGCTTCTCACCAACATTACTCCTAACTATCACAGTGGTCCAACCATTAGGAGAATCGAGGCTACCTACAGATATATCTGCAAGTTCAGCTGTGAAATCTCCACAGTATTCACAAGATTTACGTCCATAACCCTCAATCTCCTTTAAACTTGTGGATAATACTGTTTCATCACCAGATTTAACAATGAACTTCCCACCAGTAATCTCGGTTTTCGTAATCTTATTTATGTCAATCCCCCTACTAACCAGATAATTCTTAAACAATGAGGAGTAATAGAATGTTTTAGAGCAGAATAATCCTATCGCAAATTTAACTGGTAAACCATACTTCAATGCCCCATAATCATGATACTGCATTTTCCTAAGCCCAGTAATCTGGCAACCAACACCAACAAACCCTATACTATTAGCTTTAAACTCATCTACAGCAACAGTTAAAGCCTTTAAATTTGGGCTTGCAGTATACTTGGATCCAGCACAACTTAAAATATCATTCTTATTAAAAGCTACGATAGGTTCTGGTTTGAATGGCTCCTTAGAACTCAACCCGGAACCTATTGCACAATCAATAAACCCAGATTCGATTGCATATATTAGAAGTGTTGAAACAACACCACCATCCTGAGCACGTTTCAAAACTTCAGGATCAGTAGACCTAGCACTATAAACACCCTTAACATATCCAATAACATCATGTTTAAAGCTGGATTCAAAGAGCTTTGATACATCACTCTTAGGATTAAATGGCGTATGGGGACACTGAGCATAACAAAAACCACACCCAATACATCTACCAGTAATGTTTGGCTTCTCATCCTTCTCATCAACAACCTTAACTGGACATACACCTATACATGCACCACAAAAAGAGCATTTATCAGCCCTCACAATTTCAGCAAAGAGATGCCCCCATATCTTAACTTTAAGTCCAAGTACACCATCAGGCTTAATCCTGATACCCAAATAGATCACCACAAAACAACTAATATGGGAAAACTAATAAGAATTGCTATTCACAATGACGAAAAATAAATATATACTAGGTTTAGTATGAAGTTTACGTTATATAAACATAAAAAAGTGGATGCAAATGATAGAGGATTTCCAAGTGAAAGCAACAAGATACATAATGGAATTGGGGGATTGGATAGAGAAACTAGAACTATTAATGCTAGTTGATAATTTAAGAGAAAATGTAAAGATATACGTAGATAGGCTACTAAGCCTTCAAAATGCTGATGGAGGATTCCCCCATAATTGGATTAAGGGATACCCTTCAGGGATTATTGAAACTGCCAATGCAATAACCATAATCTCAAAACTTGGATTAAATGATGAAAGAATTAATAGAGCAATAGAATTCTTAATTAAAAAACAGCTTGACAAAGGATCATGGGTTGAAGAAAACCTAGAATATGAAGACGGCTCCAACGAGGTAATAGTTTCAGCAGAAGTCATAAGAGCTCTTGCCACAGCAGGAATTAAAGGGGAAGTCCTCAATAAAGGTATAAAATATTTATTGGAATGCCAGAGGGACGATGGCTTATGGCCAAAATCCAAAATAGACCCAAACCCAGACTTAGAGACAACAGGTAAAGTGATAATGGCTTTATATGAAGCTAAAGGTAAAACGGCAATTAAAGCCATGAAAAATGGTTTCGAAGGATTAATGGAAGTATTTGTGGAAAAATTGACAAAGGAATGGGATGCAATACCAAAAGATGCAATATCAGTAATTGAAGCCATACTAAGCATACAACCAAAGAGCATTGAATCATTAAGGAAGGTAATACAAGCATATGTTAAAAGCGAAAAATGGAATTTTACTGATAGAAGAAGTGGAGATACAGAAAAGATTTTGAAAATACTTAAAATAACGAGTCTAACCGACAACATAAGTAGAACTAAAGTCGAAGAAGAATTAAAAAGATTAATAAATTTAAAAATGAAAATGAAGGAAATCATATTTAAAGTCGAAAATGAAGCTAGAGAAATCCTATTATCAAAATTTGAAGATGTAGGGATAAGGAGAAATGACAATAGAAGGAAAATACTACTAGGACTATTCATATACTCATTATTAGAGCAATTCTTCTGGGCAGTTGATTATGATCCACAAACAGAATTCATAGGGTTAATAGATAGAATTGGAAGATTAGATGACATTGAAAAATACTTAAATTACGAAGAAGTTAAAAAAGCATTATTTAAGAGTAAAGCCTTAAGTGGAGTTGCAAAGAGGAAGAAGGAGGAAGCTGCTAGAAGCATATCACTATACACGAAATTCTTAACCGAAAACGAGGAATTCGAAGTTTTCGAAGACTATGTAAATAATCTAATTAGATTCACATTACTTGAAATGGCGCCTATGCTCTCCGGAATGACAACAGCAAAGAAGCTTGGACTACTACTGAGAAACTATACGAAGAAAGAGAATAATGCATACAAGTTATTTGAATCCATGAAGCTCTCCTTAGAATGCTTCCCCTCAATAGGATCAAAAATCTCGACACTATACCCATACTACGTAATATGGGTTTACAATGTATGGAGTAAAATGAAAGAATACGTTGAACCGCCAATAGACTGGAATACTGTAAAGCCATACGTAAATCTAGGATTAAGCAACCTAACACTAAAAGATCTCAGGAAAGATCCAAAGAAAGCATATCCAGCCATAAACAGACTAGCTGAAGAACTATTCCCAGAAGATAAAGCTAAAATATCAATATTGTGGATTGCTGGAAGAGAATGGTGTACAAAACCCCATAAATGCCACGGATATATGGGTAGGAAATGTTGGTTCTATGAAATATGTGGAAGAGGTGTGAAAAGGTGAGAAAAGAAGAAAAGAGGGTGTGGAATAGTTACCTAACAAAATTCTCAGCAAAAATGGAGGGAGGATTACTAAATAATTTAAAGGAGGAAATGAGCATCAAAAGCCGCATAGTTGAAAAACACTACATGAAATTAATGGAAAATATAGGGATAAAGGGGGGAGACATTAAATGTACATTAATGGATACATTCACATACTCAATATTCGACAAATACAATTGGAAACTTAGAGATAAGGGGGAAAATCCATCAAAAGAGTATAGAAGATTCAAAAGGACAATAAATAAGATCGAAGATTATTTTGATGAAGACCTCCTATACTACGCCATAAAAGATGAATGTAATGAGCTCAGCAACATAAGTAGAGCTGAGATAGAGAGAATTATAACATCAATGTCCCAATTTGCCAACGCCATAAAGAACATAAAAAACATTGAATTAATAAACTTCGCAAATGAATTGAAGAATTACATAATATTCAATACATCAAAGGATATACCAGAAAGGATATATAGGGTTAAATCTCAATACTATGGCACTTTATTAATGATGAACATAAAAGACAATACAACAGCAATAGAAGCTTTGAAAACATCAATACTATGCCTACCAATAGGGGAACAACAAATTGCCAACATGTACACATACCTCCTAATAGTGGTCTTAAACACATGGAATATTAGTGGTAGATCGAACGTATATGCCCCATTAGACCATGGAGTCGCAGAAGTACTTTTAAGCTTAGGATTAACTGACAAGAAGATTGAAAACATGGAATATGAATCCAATGGATATAAAGCCTACAAAATAATATGTGACACATTATTTCCAGAAGAACCATCAAAAATGATGGTTGCAAGAGCAGTAGCGGAAAGATGGTGCTATCAAAGAAAGATTAAAATATGCGATGAATGCTGGCTTAACAAGCTATGCCCAAAAGAGTATTAATCACTCACCAAACTTCGCAGCTTTACAAGCATAGTTTATAAGTATTGGAAGTAAATCTAAACCCCTTATACGTCCAAGACCACCCTTCATACAAGTCCTCTCACTATAGCTATTCACATCATCATTAACTATATTTGGACCATAAATCAATACTGGAACAGGATCCCCAGAATGCTCTCTCAATAAAACTGGAGTACAATGATCAGCCGTTATGGCTAAATACAACTCATATCCACCTAAACCGTCCAATATCCTTCCAACCATTTTATCAATCCTCTCAATAACTTCAATCTTCCTATCGATCAAACCATCATGACTAGCTGTATCAGGAGCCTTAACATGAACGAAAATGAAATCATAGTTAGATGCAGAGTTAATGGCAGCATTAGCTTTAGCCATGAAATCACTATCCAATCCACCAGTAGCACCATCAACATTTAAAACATCTAATCCAATAGCCCTCGCAACACCCTTGATTAACGGAATTCCCGCAATACATACACCACGCAACCTATATCTATCAGTAAACTTCTCTACGTTTGGTACAGTTCCCGCACCTCTACACAAAACTATGTTTGCAGGCTTCTCACCCCTAGCCACTCTGGAAATATTTACTGGATGATGTGATAAAACTTCAAAACTCTTTAATGTGAATTCATTAAGAATTTCAGCTGTCTTCCTAGCTTCAGGAGTGTCCAGCAAAGGCTTTGATAAATTTATCTTTACACCCTCCCTCTCAGGATCTATATCACTAACATCCTTTGAAAGACAAGAACCTCTCAATACAAGTACACCCCTATGCTCTACGCCACGCTTGAATATTATCGATACATCACTTGCAGATTCCACCTTAATTTTGCTCACAGCTTCAGCCAATATATCTCCCTCCACAAGACTCCTCCCAGCCCTCCTATCCAAAACACGTAAATTATTGTCAACAGTTGCGAAATTAGCTCTAAATGCCACATCTCCAGGCATTAAATTTAACCCTAAACCAAGAGCTTCAAAAGCCCCTCTACCAGTATAATACTTGTATGGATCGTAGCCGAACAATGCAAGGTTGGCAGGTGCACTTCCCGGAGGAACCCCAACTCCAACAACATCCATTATGCCAGTAATACCTAACCTTGCCAGTTCATCCATCACAGGTTTATTTGCAACTTCCAATGGAGTTTTGTTCCCAAGTTTTGGAATTAACCTATCACCCATCCCATCAGCAACTATGAGAACTATCTTCTTCTCAACCATAAAACTCATAGAAATGGTATTTATGTAAAGAATTTAACATTTACCATCTATCTACGCTTAGATATAAAGTCCTCGATTATACTCCTTATCGAAGGACCTTCGATCTCATTTAACTCAAAACTAACCATGGTAGATGGCTTTCTAATAGTGATAAATCTCCTAAGATCTGTGGGGGTTGCTATTACTACTCCATCACAATCAGCATTATTTATGGTGGCTTCAAGTTCACGAAGCTGATTTTCACTATATCCGAGAGCTGGAACTGATAGTAGATCATTCTCCTCAACAACCTTCCTAATAAATCCAACTGCACAAGACTTTGGTGAAACAATTTCAGATGCACCAAACTTTTTTGCAGCCACATATCCAGCTCCAAACTTTAAATCTCCATGTAGAAGTGTAGGTCCATCTTCAATGGTTAATACACGTTTACCCTTAATTACACTTGGATCATCAACATAAACTTCAGATGCAGCTTTAATTATGATTGCATGTGGATTAAGTCTCCTAATATTCTCTTCAACCAATTTAACGTTCCTCTCGTCAGCCACATTAACCTTATTTATGACTACTAAATTAGCCATCCTTGCATTAACTTCTCCAGGGAAATACTTGTCTTCATGACCAACTCTAAGAGGATCAGCAACAACTATTAGCAAATCAGGTTTGAAGAATGGGAAATCATTGTTTCCACCATCCCAAACAATCACATCAGCCTCAGATTCAACTCTCCTCAAAATAGCTTCATAATCAACTCCAGCATAAACCACATAACCTCTACGCAGATGAGGTTCATACTCCTCCTTCTCTTCAATAGTACAATTAAACCTCTCCAAATCCTCAATCTTCTCAAACCTCTGAACAGCTTGAGCTTTAAGATCACCATAAGGCATTGGATGACGAACCACAACAAACTTAACTCCCAAACCCTTTAGAGCATCACATACACGTCTTGAAACTGTACTTTTACCAGCACCAGTTCTAATAGCACATACAGCTATAACTGGCTTACTGGAATTCAACATCACATCCTTCGGACCTAGAAGTCTAAAGGATGCACCACAACTCATAGCTATGGAAGCCAAATGCATAACATGTTCATGAGATACATCACTATATGAAAAGACCACTTCATCAACATTGAACTTCCTAATAAGCTCTGGAAGCTCAGATTCAGGATATATTGGTATACCATTCGGATATAGAGGTCCTGAAAGTTCTGGAGGGTAAACTCTACCAACTATACCTGGAATTTGAGTTGCAGTAAAAGCCACAACCCTAAACTCAGGATTCCTCCTGAAGAAAACATTGAAATTGTGAAAATCTCTACCAGCAGCACCAAGTATTATTACATTCCTAACCATTAACCTCACCAACAATATAAGGAGAACTAAAAACATATATGTTTTAGCTTAAATACAATTGTGGAAACATTAATAATAATTTAAAACTAACTATATTTCGAAGCCCTATGAGCGAAAAGAAGGAGAAAACACCATTTAGAGTGAAAATGTCTGATGGAAGCATAGAAACAGTATATGCATACTCAGAAAAGCAAGCACTATACCTAGCATCAAGAAGTGGGAAGAAGGCTGTGGAAGTTGTTGGAATACTCATGGAACGTAAAGAGGAAGGAGGAAGGGGTAAAGTTACAATAAGCGAAGAAGGGATCATCAAAAAACTTGAAGAAGCCATAAAGAGTGGTAGATACATTGAAGCCATTGAATTAAAAACCCAAATACAGAAAATGATAGCTGAGGAAAAGTTAAATTGGAATAATGAGCTGGAGAAGAAATACCATCTATTCTGGTCGTGGTGTAATATGAGATGAAAAGCTATACACAAACAAAAACCCTCCCATTAATCTTCACATTAATCATGATTATAGCACAAACACCCCAAATAACAACAGTAACAGCAGAAGTATCAATTCACAAATTAGAATCCATGGATGTTAGAGGGGGGATTTACACACTATATACTATTGTTGGCAATGGATACATGAACGTAACATACAAATCCCTTGAAAAATATACTGAACCACCATCAATAAATGTGAGTATAAATATAAATGGATTGAAAAAGTGGGCGGTATACAGCTTAACAAACAGAAAGCTCCTATATGGTGAAATACAAGATTGGAAGATATACCCACTATGGATACCGAAATGTATCGAATTAAATTATGAAATACCAGTATACAACTATGAAACAACATTTAAATGTATAGTCAAGAATGAGACTACAATAATCCTATCACATGAAGGAGAAAAGCTCATTTACGATCCATTCACTGGAGTGTTAATTGAAGGTGAAATAAAATTATATGATTATGGAAAACTCCAATTAAAACTTAACAAAACAAATATGAAGATTAGGAGGGAATATTTTAATGATTTATACTTTGATTGGGAGACACTTACACTTAACTTAATGAAGTTAGAAAAGGAATATGCAAACATACTGAAAGTTTACAGTATAGGTAAAAGTGTATTGGGAAGGGAAATATGGTGTTGCGAAATAAAGGCTTCGGAATCAGAGGATGGAGTAGTATTAATCGATGGTGGAATGCATGGAAGTGAAGTTATAGGGGTTAAAATCGCATACTCAATTCTAGAAAGAGTTCTATCAGAATATAATGAACTACAAAGCATAGGGGTATTAAAGAGATTAACCTTAATAATAATACCAATGCTAAACCCGGATGGTGTGGAAATGTCAAAATACTCACCACCCACACCAAGCATAAGATTGAAGGATGGTAGATGCAACGCCAATGGAGTTGACTTAAATAGGAATTTCAATTACGAGTGGAGTGCTGGTGGTTCACCATTATACAATTCAACAGTTTACAGGGGGGAGGTGGCTGAAAGTGAACCAGAAGTTAAAGCTCTAAAGGATTTAATGCAAAAGAGGAAGATAATATTCTATGTAAACCTCCATTCAGGAGTTAGACAAATAATAATACCAGCATATCAAGTAAACCCATACCTAAACGTATATGCCAACATAACATCAATACTCTCAAACATATTTGGATTCGAAACGGTTAGAGGGGGGATTTATGGAGGTTCAGCAAATTGGTGTTTAATGGCTAGAGGGGAGCCAGCACTATCATTAATAATAGAATTATATGGTGGAGGTACAAATGCGTTGAATGTAGACTGGTTCTTATTCTACAATCCGGTAGATGACGTGGAAATACGTAAACTCACAATACTAAGTTACCAGGCAACCATACAAATACTATTGAATGCAAAGAGGTGGAGGGATACTATCTTTGAGAAAACACTACCATCATTACCATTGGAATCTATCAAAATGACATTAATTACAATTATAATCATCATTTTAGGGTTAACTATATACGTTAAGTTAAGGAAATCTCAAGGGAGGATTAATGAGAGGAGGAGCCCAACAAAGCCGCCAACGAATGTGGAAGCAAAGTTTACAACATGATTGTTTATGAAGCTAACCCCCTTAAAGAATCTAGCTTCACAACCACAATTATGTATAGGATCCTCTGAAAATGAATTACACTTATCACACCAGTATCCAGCCTGAAGTGTAGCCCCTAAAAGGCTATCAATAGTTGAACCTATAAAACCAGACAATACAGCTATACATACAACCTTAATAAATGAGAATTCAGGTTCAACCTTAAGCATTGCAGCTGAAACACCCATTAGAAGGGAAGATAATATTATGGCAAACTCACCATATGGTGAAATAGCACCAGAAACTCCTGGCTCAACACTCTTAAAATTCGTTATAAGTCTAGGTTTCCCAGGGTATAGCAAACCAATTTCAGTTGCTAAAGTATCAGATATAGCTGTGGATATAGATCCAAGAAATGCTGCGAAAAACATTCCACCACCAAATATCCCCTCACCCAACGCAAATAAAGCCGCTGCACCACCATTACCAATAACATTCCTCCAAGATCTAGCTCCACCCTTAGCTTCAGCAAACCCTAAAGCTCTCTTAAAATCATACTTATACTTTGTAAATAAACTTGAAATCAAATAGAAGGATAGTAGCAAAAGAAACCAGCCCAAACCACCAAAAACGATTACAATTAAACCAATAATAAAGGCTGAAGCAACACCGGAAGGTTCTAGAAATCGAAATTTGAGGGAAATCCAAGACAATACTACCAAAATTAGCAATTCTAGCAGCATTTGTATGTAGAGCGTCAAACCCCCCACACTCCAAAACATAATGATGTATAAGAGAGTTAAATAGATTTCCAGTATGGGAACAATTGATTTTTAATAATTATTTCACAAATGATTATTTGGTGTGTTGAATTGAAGATTTACAGGGCATTAACGATAGCTGGATCAGATTCTGGTGGTGGAGCTGGAATACAAGCTGATCTAAAAACGTTCTCAGCATTCCAGGTTTATGGAATGACAGTTATAACTGCATTAACTGCACAAAACACTATGGAGGTTAGGGGGGTATACCCAATACCACCAGAATTCGTAAAAACACAAATAGAAGCTGTAATTGAAGATATAGGGGTTGATGCAGCTAAAACTGGAATGCTATATGATGAAGATATCATAAACGTGGTTTATGAAGAAATAGCTAAGAGAAGGGTACCTTTAATTGTAGATCCAGTTATGATTGCAAAATCCCGCGCAAAACTTCTAAAAGATGAAGCCATCAAAGCATTAAAGGAAAAGCTTATACCAATATCAAAAGTTGTTACACCAAACATACCTGAAGCAGAAGTTCTAACTGGATACAATATAGTGGACATTGATGGAATGAAGAGAGCTGCAATAGATATACAATCTACGGGAGTTGAAGCAGTTGTAATAAAGGGGGGGCATCTAACTGGAAATGAAGTTGTAGATATACTATACTATGATGGGGAATTCCATGAATATAGGAAAAGAAGAATTGAGAGTAAATGTACACATGGAACTGGATGCGTATTCTCAGCAGCAATGACAGCACTAATAGCCAAAGGAATTGGAATTATAGAAGCATTTAAAATTGCAAGTGAATTCATGGATAAAGCAATAAGCAATGGAATAAGAGTTGGCAGAGGACATGGACCAGTAAACCCTATGGCTAAAATCTATGAGGAAGCCAACAGATATAATGCATGGAGAAATGTTATGAAGGTTGTTGAAGCAATCGAGGAAGATAAAAGGATAGCCCAACTAATACCAGAAGTTAGAATGAATATAGGTGAAGCAATACCAAACGCTAAAAGCTTCAAAGATGTATGTGCAGTAGATGGAAGAATAACTATAGTTAATGGCAAGCCAAGAGCAGCTGGACAAGTTAAATTTGGAGCATCAAAACATATAGCAAATGTAATACTCTCAGCAATGAGCTTCAATGAAGAAGTTAGAGCAGCTGCCAACATAAAGTATAGCGATGAAATCTTAGAAGCATGTAGAATAGCTGGATTGAAGATTGCTGAATTCAGTAGGAAAGAGGAACCAGAGGAGATAAAGAGTGTTGAGGGGGGAACTTTGAAGTGGGGTGTAAGAAAGGCAATAACAAGTTTAGGTGAAATTCCAGACGTAATATATGATCGTGGAGAGATGGGTAAAGAAGCTATGATAAGAATTATTGGTAGAAATGCTGAAGAAGTCTTCAATAAAATTATAAAAATAATTGAAGCAAAAAAATAAGGGGTAATTTTTGGTTATGTAGGTAGTTTAAGCCACTCGAACAGTAGGAAGTTAAGCCTCCCAACGAACAAATCAATTCTAGTGACAACTGTGGTGGCGAAGCTGTAGCCGAAGGCTATCATCATAAACCATCTGCCAATCCTTGGAATGTATCCAAGTGAACCTGCATGTAGCGATGGGAATGTGAAGATGAAGTAGTATAGTGAAGTTATGAATGCCACTACTAGAACTACATTTCCAAGGATTGTAATGGCATCTCCTTTAGTGAAGAGTATTGATATAGTGCTACGAATCTGTGTAAGAAAATCAGCTTCAATAGACCTTACAAAAGCCGCGGTAACGCTGGTGCCGACGACAATGGCTATTCCATACCTAAACAGCCAATATAATGTACGATGATACCTAAAGTACATTAGAACACCAATAATTAGCGGTAGTATGTACCATGGATCCTTAAGTGTAGGATATAGGTAGTCAATTCCATAACCTCTAATATTTCCGATAGCAACTGCAAAGCTATACCCAGCAGCCGCGCCAACATATGTATGTTCAGCAAATTTGAATATTGGGTTATCTCTATAAACTACACTTACGATGGCTATTGTCAAGAAAGCTGCAATCCAGATACCAATTTCAGTTATTATATCAGCCATTACCTAACACCCCCCTTACCCATACGCTTAGCAATAGCTGCAATATTACCAATGATTATGAAAACCAGTAATATGAGTTGGGCACCCGTAAAGGCATCAGCCTTCTTAATTCCACTACCAGGCTTACCTAGTAGGAATTCATACTCGCCACCTGGAGCAGACCCTACGAGAACAGTTACCTGCTTAGCTTCATAATATGGTCGCATGGTAGGCAACATCATATCAAGAACGCAACATAGATACTTGATTTCAGGCCGTACTACAATCCACTGCCTAATCCAACCAATGGAAGTCTCACCAGCAGATGTGAAACATATGAGCGCAGTGAAGTCATGTATATTCCGTATGTTTGCAGCCATTGGAATCTGGCTTATGGGAGTACCCTTATAATCTGATGGTACTGCAGCTTTGAAGTCTTCTGCTAAAGCCTTCATAGCAGTTTCACCGCCAGGAATAAACCCTATATGGAAATAATCTACACCATAGACTTTACCGTAAGCTTTAGGATCCACCTTTGAAAGTAATATATCATAAACCGCCAAGCCAGTGGCATCAATGGAGAAGAAGACTAACTTCACTGGTCTACTAAAGAGGTGATGTAACGTAGCTACCTGCATAGAGTCAAAGGCTGGATAAGAACCTAAACTGCAATGTGAAACTAAGACTATGGAGCCTGGAGGTAGTGACTCGATTTCATTATACCACTTTCTGATCGGTTCAGATACTGGTACAGGCAATCCGAGGGGGCGTATTAGTGGAATGGCCATTGCAATTAAAACTATCGTGTATATTATTTCTCTAGGAATATTTTCCAAGACATCTATAATGGATTTACCAGCCATGTTCAATCCCTCCTACCAAGATATCCAGTTTCAACACCAATTAAAGTTCTTATACCAAGAAGTATTGCACCAAGAGCTGCACTCACTTGAATCCCCCTATAAGCGCCAACAGCAGGGTACTCTGCAATCCAATCAATAGTCTTAATAATCCATGGAGCATATGCTTGGAAAAGTGGCGTCTTGTACATTATTGACAGGAAGCCAACTACAAGTAAAGCTGCTCCTTCAAGAGTTCTAGCTCTAAATGCCCTATAGCACCCTGAAGCCATATAGAATACTAGCGAAGCATAGACTGTAGCGTCAAGTGGTGTGAGGACGTATAATTGTAACCAATCCCAGTTTGCAGCTAGTGGTGTCCACCACATTCTGGGATAACCAAACAACCCTACTACAATGAATGCTGCCATGACTATGAAAAGCCATATACTATAAAATTTATCTACCCAACTCTTTGCCCGCATTATACGTCTAGCATGTAGTAGGGATATGTTGACAACACCAAAACCTATTATGAAGTTTGCAAGTAGATTAGCCCAGTTAGTCAACGTAACACCGTAATATTGGAATGGGCTTTGCCAAGGCTCAGTTATCTTTGCTGGCACAAGGGAGAATTGCAACAATATTATTAATCCACATATGAACGTTATTGCTAGAGGTATATGTCTCCTATAAAGTACGGACACCCGTCATCACCTCACCATTGAAGGAAATCTATAAGCACTTTAGAGCCTAAATGTATGGCTATGAGCCCTACAATTGTTAGAGCCAAAGCAAATATTTTAACTAGATCTTGCACAAAGATGCTACTAATGCCATAAGGCTCCTTTGTGAGATATGCACCAGTAGCGAACATTTCATCACCGATGAGCACATAATCACACACTATTGCAAAGAATGGGATTTGGTAAATCCTAGCTGTACCAGCAATTTGTATTGAGCCAATTCTATAGAAGACTTCAGCAAACATCATTGATTCAGCCCAGAATGGTCCAACCATAACATTTCCAGCAGGCCTCTCCCTCTCAGCAATACCTGCAACTGCGGATGCAAATGCAAATTGGCTTCCGGAGAGGTATCTTATGGCTTCCTCCGGTCTAGCACGATCAATTTTCCCCTCAGCCATATAAGCCTGTTTATAGAGTTCTGAAGCTACTCCAAGAACTGTGGGGTCACCTACACTACAAATTACTGGCACATCATACCTTGCACATAGCTTTGCAAGCTCAGCGAAAACAGCTAGTCCAGCAACAACTTGTGGGGAAGTAGCTCCAGTCAAACCGCCATAGCCAGGAGTAAAATGCACAGGCTTACCCATTTCAGCAGCTCTGCCAACAACCTCCTCTAAAGCCTCTAAACCAGCAATCTTCCTCCATTTAGGTGTCCACCCACGCTTAAGCATCCCAACGCCCAATATCGTTAAAACCCATATGACTAAAAGCACTACAAGGTCTAGATGTCTCCCAGCTACTATTTGCAATATATCTAAGGATAATCCATTAAATGGCATATTTTCAACCCCTTAAATTAAAATGTTGTCACTTTCTTGTAACTCATTTAAATCTTACATTTGGAGGGTATATAAACATTTCCAAAATTTCTCCATACTATTGAAGTTTTGAGGATGCCAATTATATGAAAATATTAAAATCACTGTAATTCAAGATGATTATTGGGATGATTATGCTCGAAAAATATGACCCACTTGATGGGGGGATGATTAACCCATGCTAGATGACCACAAAAATTATTTAAATCGTTTCGCACATTTAGTTTTGTTCAAATATACGGTGATAGTCGATGTCTAAGAAGGCGAAGAAGACTGTTAAAACAGAAGTGAAGAAGATTGTTAGGGATGCTATTAGCGAATCTGAATTGATTGAGAAGCTTAAGAAGGATTTGAAGAGCTTCCAATACCTAACACCACTAATTGTGACGAACAAGTATAATGTGAGTTTAGGGGTATCGAAGAGGGTTTTAAGGAAACTTGCCGAAGCCAACTTGATTAAGCTTGTGGCAAATAATCCTAGAAGCCCACTATATATGATTCCAAAATAGGAGATGCGAAAAGGTAATTAGGTTGTTGAATCATTTAAATTTAGGGTTGAGGGTGACCTCCAATTGTGTTCAAAATATATAACACGTTAACTTCACGTAAAGAAGTTTTTAAACCGCTAAATAGAAGTCTTGTGAGAATGTATGTATGTGGACCAACAGTATACGACAAGACACATATAGGCCACGCAAAGGCATATGTAGCTTTTGATGTTTTGAGGAGGTATCTGGAGTTTAAAGGTTACAATGTTTTAAAAGTGGTTAACATAACTGATATAGATGATAAGATAATTAGGAAATCCATTGAATTGAAGGTAGATTATAGGGAGATAGCAGACAAATACTGTAAAGATTTCATGGAAGCATGTGAGAAACTAAATATAAAGAGAGCACACATATACCCAAAAGCTACGGAGCATATTGAAGAAATCATAAACATAATTAAGGAATTAATTGAGAAAGGATATGCCTATGAATCTGATGGAAATGTATACTTTGATGTGAAGAAATTCAAAGATTACGGTAAATTATCAAAGATAAATGTGGAACAAGTAAAACCACAAGATGAAGGGGTTGGTAAAAGGAATCCACAAGACTTCGCATTATGGAAGAAAGCTAAACCCATGGAGCCATATTGGGATAGTCCATGGGGTCCAGGGAGACCTGGATGGCACATAGAATGCTCAGCTATGTCCTCAAAATATCTTGGAAAACAATTCGACATACATGGTGGTGGAGAAGACCTAATATTCCCACACCATGAAAACGAAATAGCTCAAAGTGAAGCATGCCTCAATAAGACACCATGGGTTAAATATTGGATTCATGTTGGACTTCTAATGATGGGTAAAGATAAAATGTCGAAATCATATGGAAACATAATAACTGTTGAAGAAATAACTTCAAAATACTCGCCCATGAAGGTTAGATTCTACCTGATCAGTGGACATTATAGGAGTCAAATGGTATTCCAAGAAGAAAATCTCGAAGCTACTGGAGCAGCCTATGAAAGAATTTTAAACACAATATCAACGTTAAAGAGCATATCAACAATAGATGTGAAAGTTAAAGATAGCTCATTAAAGAGGATCATGAATATAGGTAGAATTAGAAGGAGATTTTTAGAAGCATTAGATGACGATTTAAATACACCAAAAGCCATAGCAGAACTACATTCACTAACCAATTTCGCCAATGATGAAATAATACCAAATGAAGATTATCCAACTGCAAGAATAGCTCTAAAAGTCTATGAGGATGCATATAAGATACTCGGAGTTTTCAGGGAAGTATTTGAAGAAGAAGGGGTTAGAGAAGACAAAAAATTGTATGAACTCGTAAATCTATTAGTAACAGTAAGGCAGATACATAGAAGTAGAAGGGAATGGGAAGTGGCGGATTTAATAGCAAGGGGATTGAGAAGTCTTGGAATAGAATTATCGGACCAAAAGGATAAAACTATATGGTGGTTTAAGAGCACTTGACATTCAGAGATTCATATACTGCAGCTAGTAAGATTGGTAGAATTATTGTGGCATCACCATAAACAGTAACCTTCTTAGCATCAGGTTTAACTTTACCCCAACTCACAGCTTCCCTAATTTGTGCACCACTCAAACTACCATCATATTCAAATGCTGTAGTTAGGTAAACTGCATAATCTAAACCACCCTTAAATTGATTCCACCATATTGTATGATGCTTTGATATCCCACCACCAATCATCAGTGCACCAGTAACCCTACTATCAAAAATTATATCTGAAAGCTCCTTCTGATCTTTAAGAACATCAATATTGAATTTATGAGATTGAGAATACATTAACAAGCTAGTTCCAAAACATGAGTCTACAATTCCAGGAACATATACTGGAACCCCCCTCAAATATGCTTGTCTAAGAAATGAATTATCATCACTCAATCTAGCTCCAATTTCACTTAACAATTCCCTAACACCCCAAACAGACTTAATCTTCGTAAGTTCATCCAACAAATTCCAAGTAAACTTTTCAATTATAACACCATAAGATTCCTGTGGGATGAGAATGTTACCAAGCCTAAATATACCATGCTCTCTTAAAATTGCATCATCGTAACCGAAATCTCCATGATAATAATCTCCACCAAGTGATCTAGCTACATCATGATCAATAGAACCTCCAGTAGTTATAATTACATCAATAAATCCTCTCTCTATCAATTCAGATATAACTCCTCTAAGACCCGTAGCCAGCAAATTGGCTGTGAAAGATAAGAAAACTTTACAATTCTCATCACTAAACATTTCCAATAAGATCTTATACGCATCGTAAACAAATTTAGATGAGAATCCACCCATCAAACCATACATTTTAACGATATCCTTAACACTTTGAATATTGCAAACCCTGACGTCCACAACTTTATTCCGCAATATACTCGACAATACTGAACCCCTCAACTTAGAGGAAGCCCTCTACAGTAAACCTTACCTGAAACTCTCCTAATAAAATTGCTACATGAAAAGCATATTAGAAATGGAATATCCTCACTACGAATTGGACACGATACAATCTCCCTACGCATACTTGAAATCATCTTAGAACCAACAGCACCCTTAATCTCATCTAAAACCTCTTGGGGGATCTTCAAAGCCCTCTCCACACGTTTAACTTCAACGATATACTTAGCCTCACTCAATACAACAGCACCAAAACATAATCTTCCAATAATAAGTAAATTAAGTTTGCTATACAAAACTCAATTTTAACATTTAAATATGAAGTTGAATCTATAGTATGATGAGTAGATGTGAGTGGGAAAAGTTTACCAATAGATTTAGCTTCAAAGGATTATCAAGCAGCAAAAAGGTATGCAATACAAATATACATGGAGGGAGTGGATATAGCATATAGAGTTGCACAACAATCAAAAGAGAAGTATGGTCTCAGTGAAATGGAGTATATGGCAGTATTTGAGAAGCTATTGGATAAAGCATTCAGCCCACTAAAATACTTAATACAAGAATACGAACATCTACCAGAAGACATAAAAGCAATATTCAAAACAGAAGAGGAGAGAGAAATCGACAAAAAGATCACGGAACTTGTATCAAAAAGACTCTTAAAAATAATTGAAGAAGCAGAAAAGTTTGGTAAAGCAAAGGGGTAACTCATCAAATTACCTAAAATCAAAAGTAAAACAATACTTAACGAAGAAGGGTATTAATAACTTATTCCAAACTTAAATTTAGGGGGATATAAAACATTCAAATTGGACCAATAAACTCCCACCATTATTAGCTCTAATAATATTGATAATCTTGAGAAGAAGAGAAATACTAAACATTCTACCAAAAGATTTTGTTAACAGAATAACAAGCATAGCTCCCATCATAATAATATTGATATTAACTTTGACTATGGGACTCATTATTTGGTTTAGAAGTGGCGAAAAGATATTCTTAGGCTTCGATGGTATAAAACCAGTTCACATAGACATCTCAGGAAATAAGCACATAGTAATATTCGGGATGACTGGGAGTGGTAAAACTGAAACCGCTAAGAGAGTTATAAATGGAAGTAAGAAGGGGAAACTGATAATAGACTGGTCAGGGGAGTATGTGGATTATAAACCTGTGGAACCTTCAGAATTGAAAATAGATTTAAAACGGGAAGATGTCATAGATGCAATTATAAGCACATTCCAATTAACCATACCTCAACAAACTCTACTAATAGAGGCTATTAAAAGGGGTGGAGGAAGCTTAAAAGATGTTATAAACGATGTAAAGGGGATTGAATGCAAAAGCGATTCTGGAAGAGAAGTTAAAGATGCATTACTGAGAAGACTATCAATACTAGAGAAGCTAAGCTTATTCAATGGATCAAAAGAGTTAGTGGAAGTAGAAGCCATAGACCTATCTAAAATGGCTTTCGAAGCAAAGAAGCTTGCCGCAAATATAATACTAAAATCCTTCTACAACAATCCAAACCCAAGGATATTAGTGATAGAAGAAGCACAGAACATAATGCCAAGAAATCAAAACCCAGACAGCATAAATGCTGTGGAATTAATAATAAATGAGCTTAGAAAACACGGGGTAAACGTAATATTGATAGCACAAACACCAAGTCAAATATCAACTGTATATAGAAATGCAGAATACATAATCCTACATAAAATGAGACTAACACATTATGAAATACAAGAACTTGGATTAAAACCAGAAGATGCAGAAACCATATCAAAACTAGATGTGGGAGAATGCATTATTTTAAGTGGAGGAATTAAAAGGAAAGTCAAGATTAAAACTGTTAGAAAAACTAAAACAGTCAAAATAACAAAAACAGCCAGCCGTGAAGAAGAAGTAAAAGTAAGCAAATCCGAAAACAGAAATGAGAATTCAAATGGGAGAAAATGGGATTACGATGAAATTAAGATGAAATTAATGGAAATTGAAAACTACTACAAGGAGTTAATGGATAAAATGAGGGATATTGAAAGCGTTAAAATAGTGGAAAACCCTATGAAATTGGGAGAATTCATAGATAGAACAGAAGACAATATTAGGAAGATAAACATTGCAATAAACATCTTAAAAGATAAATTGACATTAATAGAAGAAGAACTGGAGAAAAGAAATATCGAAACAAGACAAACAAATGGGAGAATGGAAAAAGTAGAAAAACAAACAATCATAAATACCAATAAAATCATCGAGTTAGAAAGGAGATTGGCAGATATGACTATGAAGATGAAGGGGTTTGAAGAGTGGGTTAAGGAGGCGCTATCAAAAATTGAGTATAAACAATGAATACAGAAAATACTTTCCATACAAGGAATACAGGCACGGGCAACTGGAAGCTATAAGGGAAATTACAGAAATAATAACGCTCAAAGAACACTTAATATTAAGAGCACCATCAGGATTTGGTAAAACAATAACTATACTCACAGCCACACTACCAACACTTGAAAGAGAATCTGATAGCAAATTAGTATGGCTCTGCAGAACAAACCGAGAGAACAACAGGGTTATAGAAGAATTGAAAAAGATCGATAATATACCAGACAACATAAATGCAATAGTTATAGAAGCTAGAGCAAAACTTTGTATAAAAGATGTAGATCGAGAATTGAAGAAAGATCATGAAGCATTTTCAATATTATGCTCAGAAATGAAAAAACAGGGTAAATGTGAATACTATAATAAATTGATGATTGAAAGCATAAAGCTACCACAAATATGTGGAGTTAAAGAGCTTATGGAAGTATGTGAGAAAAATGATGTATGCCCATACGAAGTTGCAAAGAAAAAAGTGTCAAACGCCAGATTGATAATAGCAAATTACAATTACATTTTAATGCCACAAATACTTAAAACCCTAAACACAAAACTGGATAACTCAATACTAGTTGTAGATGAAGCACATAATCTACCAGAAATTGCAACTGAAATAGAAATGGAGAAAATAACTTTGAGAGGTTTAAATGAAACATCATCTGAAATGATGAGGGAAGGAATAGAAGAGTACAAATGGATCATTGATGAAATAATAAAAATTATAGAGAAAGGAGAGGAAGATAAAGTTGTAGATAAAATTTACTTGAAAAACATTCTCGAAGAAAAGTGTGGTAGTCTAAGTCAACTGGCATCAATACTAATTAAAATTGGAAATAACGTGAGACGTAGAATAGCGAGAAATGGAGGGAAACCAGTATCACATATACATCACTTAGGCAAATTTCTAATGAAGTTACATGAAACTTTAAGTAGAGATGAATACGTGTTATTCTCCGGAAACGGTGAAATGTGGATAGAATGCTTCGACCCATCAAACATAATAAAAAGAGTGTATAAAATGTTTAAAGCCACAATAAGCATGTCTGGAACAATAAATGAAAATTATGGTGAATTAGTGGGATTGGAAAGCTACAAGTATAGAGAAGTAAACTACATTGAGAAAAGAAATATCCTATCAATACTAGTCCCAAATGTAACCACAGATTATGAAATGAGAAAGCCTGAAATGTATCAAAAGATATGTGAGTACATATCCATAGTTGCAGAAAACATAAACACTGGAATAGGTGTATTCACAGCATCATATGAAGTACTAGAAGGAATATTAAATGCAGGTATAAGGAATATCAGAAAACCAATATACATAGAAAGTCGAAATGATAGCCCTAAATTAAATGAATGGAAAATAGAGGAATACAAGAGGATGGCGAAAACCTGTGGTGCAGTATATGTTGGAGTATGTGGTGGCAGAGCAAGTGAAGGGGAAGACTTTCCGGGAAGTGAAATGGACATAGCATTACTAATTGGAATACCATTCCCAGAGCCATCAATAAGAATGCAGAAGAGGAATGAATATTATGAGAAAAGATTTGGAGAGAATGGTATCTTATATAGCTACATTCTATCAGCAATATGGAAAGCTTCACAAGCAGCTGGTAGAGTTATAAGAGGACCTGAGGATAGGGGGGCAATAGTGTATTTAGATGAAAGATACAGAAGATACATAAAACTACTACCAGAATGGCTGAAACCAAGGAAGGTTATAAAGGAGCCGGAGCAATTGAAGGAAGAGTTAACATTCTTCTTCACATGAGAACAAAACATATAAGTGTATATTGATGATGTAGATGTTATCGGATAAACAAATGAAGATTAAAAATGAAGAGGAATGCATAGTAGAGATTTTAACAGCAAATCAAGAAAGATTCAGAATAAAACTACTGAGAGCAATAGCTCCCCTTACGGTATCACAGATCATGAGGAAACTTCCATTGAAATCCATTATAATCATACATGAAGGTAAAATGTACATACCACTGGATTTAGATGCCAAAGCAGATAAAACCGTGAAAAAAGCTATAAGAGGAGACGTAACATACTCCACCATAAGCAAATCAATGGTGATATACATGAAAGATTTCGAAATTCAAAAACCTGAAATAAAGTTGGGACAGGCGTTAGACATTGAAGAATTAAGTAAGATTAAAAGTGGTACAAGCATAATACTAACAGGTGGAGATAAATGATGGTTTACATAGCTGGAATAAGAGATTTAAGTTTAATAGACTACCCTAGACATCCATGTATAGTGATATGGTTTCAAGGATGCAATTTCCGATGCCAATACTGCTACAATTACGAGTTATGGGAATGGAAAACGGAAAACAAAATAAGATTAGAGGATTTGATAAAAAGATTGGAGGAAGCATGTAAATGGATTGAAGCATGTAAAATAACTGGTGGAGAACCAACACTACAATCAGAAGCATTAGAAATTATTGGTGAAAAATGCATGGAAATCGGATTAAAATTTGGAATAGACACTAATGGGACAAACCCAAAAACCATACAACAATTAGCTAGTAAAAAGCTGTTGAATCATGTGGCAATAGATTTAAAAGCCCCCCTCAACGTAGAGGACTATAAAAAGCTAACCAACGTAAATATAACTGAAAAAGATTTAGAGAACATAAAGAGATCAATAAAATTAGCTTTAGAAGAAGATAGTATAGAAAACATTGAAATAAGGATACCAATAATAAGGGGGTTCAATGATAACCCAGATAAGATAATTGAAATGAGAAAGGCTCTAATAGATATTGGCTACTTGAAAGCCATAGAAAGAGGGAGAAATGCGAGTATAGAGCTATTAGAGGTAATGCATGAGGTTGCTGCAAACAAGGAATTAAGATTACAGAAGAACCTAACAATAGAGGAAATTGTATGGTTTGGAGAATTATTGAATTTACCGAGAATCTATGTTAGACATAGGAGTTTAGGTTTAATGGAAAGCTTAACAGAAGCTAAGAGAAGAGTTAAAGTTTAATTCTATATCTATCCTTCAACTCTTGCTTCTTAGCCATATTCCATCCACTAACATCTTGATAATACCCGGTAACTCTACTCCACCACTTAACATTTGATGAACCACAATTTGGACATCTATCATTGAGTAAGGGGGATACGGTAGCACAATCATTACATATAGTTAAATCCTTAGTGTAACTGAAATACCCTATCTGTGTTTCCACAGCAATCTTCTTCGTAACTTTAAATAGTGCTTCAACATCTGGATAAGCTTCTCCAAGCCAGACATGGAAAATGTTTCCACCAGATAGTAATGGGAAGAACTTGTGCTCGATATCTATCTTCTTAGCCAAAGAAATGTTTGCACCAACATAAACATGTGTACCATTACTGTAGTACACGGGGACGTCCCTCTCACCAGCATCAAGCATCTTTCGAGCAGTTTCCAAATCCCCCTTAACAACCTTTTTAGCTATATCTGAAAATTCAGGTGAAATTAAATCTGCAACTGCAAGCCTCTGTGCACAACTTTCAGCAGGAGTTCTAGCCAATGCAATTTTATACTTAAGTTTAGACTGCAATTCATCTCTATATTTACGCATAGCCAAGATAACTTTAACAAGAAGTTTTACAGCTTCATTGGATTCATGTAATTGATATCCTGTATGCCACTGCGCCATCTCATTGCCTCCAACTAACCCTATTACGAAAACAAGATTGTTGAAATCGACAGCCGGGGGACCTCTACGCCCAGTCTTTAAATCCAATGGTTGTTGTGTAGCAAAGGGTAAACGTCCATTCTTAATCATAATCTCCATCCACTTCAATTTAGCATTGAAAACATCAAAAGCTAAATCCATTAACCTATAAACCTCTTCAATGAGCTTATCATCGTCACCCTTAGCCCTATAGGCAGCTCTTGGAAGATTTAAACTTACTACTTGCCAAGCACCCATACTAAAGTGTTTACCATCAATGAAATACATTTTATCATTAAATAATGGATCGCTATCAGGAGTTTCAGTAAAAGAGTATGCACAACACTGATAACATGAAACACCCTTCCCATAACCCCTATATGGAGGTATAGCATTATCAAAGTAGGGGGAGCCAAACTTCGAAACAACCTTATGTACCAACATCCATTCATCGTAATACTCATCTTTAAAAGCTTCAGGGGTTATGTAGGTTTCAAGTTTTGGGAAGTTAAATGGTTTACCCCAATAATCACCTTTCAAAGCAACTTCATATATAGCTCTAAAGAACATCCTAGCCTCATCTTCAAAACTACCATAAGTGTCTTCGCTAACCATCCCCCTATACACAACAGGCTTATCACGCCATATCTCTGGAACTGTTGGGGATAGTTGGATGTTGGAGAATACAAGCTGTCCACCCCTAGCAACGTAACATTGAGTCAACTCATAAAACATCATTTGAGCTAACTGCTTAATTTCATCATAGGATAACCCCTCCATAAATGGAGCTAGAAACACATTATAATTGTAGAATCCTTGACCCCCAGCAAAATTTGTTTGAGCTGCAGCTAGAACCTTAACGGAATGAAGTATGGCAACTTCCGGATGCTTTGCAGGTCCAGCCACACTAGTTTTGAAGCCAGTTCCATCAGGCATTAAGCCATAATACAAGAAGTATCTTAAATCGTGGTCTTGACAGAATGGCCTAGTACCAAAATACTCTAAATCATGTATATGTATATCGCCACGTAAATGGGCATCAGCTATGTGTATTGGAAGTAAAAGTAGATACTGCTCCTTAGAAAGCTTATCAGCCTTCTTTTTATGAGAAGTCTCAGGGTTAGGTTGGAGGTTAGCATTCTCCTTGGCTTCAAAGCCAAGTCCAATATCAATTAGATAAGCATCATAAACTGGTGCTCCAACCCTAGTTAAAACATTCCTGTAAACTATGTATGCAGGCTTGTTATTAGACCACTCTAGAAGGATGTTATTCACAACCTCCCTAATTAGAGGAGCACTAACAAAGAATGCCCCCATACGTTTAATTCTACGCTCAGCCTCTAAGGCTATAGCCTCAGCTTCACTTCTACTTATGGGTGGAATCCCAAAGAATTCTTCAGCCAACCTCGTTTCATTTAAAAGTTGCTTTACAATCTTAGATCTATCCCAAGGCTCAAAATATCCACTGCTAGTCCTAACAAGTATCGTTTCATCATTATTATTGTCCTTCTTGAGATTACCTATGGATTTATCCACCCAACCATTATACTCATTAAGCCAATCCATCATAACTTAACACCTCCCCAAAATCTTTAAAACAAAATCCCTCTTCAAACTTGAAGAATCGAAGAGATCACTTACAAAATAATACTTACCATCAACCTCAAGTATCGGAACAGAAGTTGCAAAAACATTGTTCATTATCAGTTCAGCCATGACATCTATATCCGAAACATCCCTCTCAACGTATTCAACACCAATACTTGCTAAGAAATTCTTCAACGTCAAACATAATGGGCAATTAGGAGCTGTATACACCTTAACAATTGACATACATCAATATATTTAGATTAACTACTCTAAAAGTTTAATGTTGTTAACATCGCTTTAAAATGTATTGTATGGGCCAATGAGACATAGAGACCTTGAAATTTAATTAAGCATTTAAAATAGAGTTCATGTAAAAAAGGTTTAAAAACTATTTAATCTAGTAGAAATCGTTAAAGTATAAAAACATAGTTATAATTTGAAAGATGAAACATGTAAAACTAGTAAAAAAAAGCGATTTAATTGATTTTTAGGAAACTGGGCTTCTCCTTCAATCTAATTATTGGAACTGCAATCCACCCTGGCTGTACACCATTAGAAGTCTTAATGAATTCACCGGACTCTTCACTTCTTACCAAAAGGTATTTACCATGAAGAGGGGTTTCACTTTCATAGTAATAGAATACTGGAACCCCATACCACTTATAATAATCTCTGTATATGGCTATAACACCAATGTAATTTAAACCATTATACTCAAATTGCAATGCATAAGCAGGTTGACCTAAGCCAGCAATGGAAGCCATAAATCTAGCTAGGTCCTCTAGACTTTCCACTCGCATTGGTATTGGAGGGGGGATTTCCTCTAAGCTCATCTAATACACCAATAACCATGAAGATTCTGGCTATATTAATGTTTCCTAAGAACATCAGTAACGAATTGCTTAATGATCTCCACACCCCTCTTTATTTCATCAATGGATGTTGCATAAGAGAGTCTTAAATGTCCTTCCCCACCAGATCCAAAAGCGCTTCCTGGAACTGTTACAACACCATAATCTAGAAGTTTATCTGCAATTTCAATAGAGTTAAATGATATTTCAGACAAATCTGGAAATACGTAGAATGCTCCTCTGGGGACTGGGCATCTTAAACCTTCAATGGAATTCAATTCTCTAACCAGTAAACGCCTCCTATTATCATATTCTTTAACCATGAAGTCAACGCAACTTTGATCACCCAATAGTGCTGCAACACCAGCATATTGAATGAAAGATGAGGGGCATGTAGTTGTATTCTGTTGTATTTTGTCCATACCATCAATAACTTCCCTAGGAGCTATTGTAAAGCCAAGTCTCCATCCAGTCATGGCATAAGTCTTGGAGAAACCATCAACAATAACCAATCTATCTCTCAACTCATCAAAACATAGCATTGTGAAAGGCTTTTCATCTTCATAAACTAACATCCGATAAATTTCATCTGACAGCACATATAAGTCATGGTCTACAGCTAAATCAGATATAACCTTCAATTCATCTCTACTTAAAACTCCTCCAGTAGGATTATTTGGGGAGCAAAATAGAATGATCTTACTCCTATTTGTTATAGCCTTCTTTAAAGCTTCTTCGTTAAGCTTAAAAGAGTCACCACAATTCACTTCAACAACCCTACCACCAGCAGACTCTACACATTGCCAGTAAGTTGGCCATGCAGGTGTTAAAAGTATGACTTCATCACCGGAATCAACAAGACATTGTATAGCTGCATATAATGAAAATTTAGATCCCGGAGTAACTATAACCTCACTATTTGGATTTACATCCACATTGAAGTATTGCTTATAGTATTTGGAGATAGCCTCCCTAAGCTCAATTATACCCTTAGAAGAAGTGTAATGTGTAAACCCCTTCTCCAAAGCTTCAACGCATGCCCTCTTAATATGGGCAGGAGTGTCAAAATCAGGTTCACCTATACTTAGATCAACAAGCTTTCTACCTTGAATTTTAAGTTTCCTAGCCTTCTCACTAATACTTAAGGTTGGTGATGGCTGTAAAACAGCTACTCTAGACGCAAGCTTCTTCAAATAGTACCACTAGATAATGTTCTGACAAAAATATCTTTTAAAAGTTTCTAAATAAAGAATAATGTGTAATTAGTTTTGCATCAGCATTGTGTGAATCACTTCCTCACCAGCGTTATCTCCATTGTAGAAACCCTTCTAGCCTGATCCCCTTGACCCACAGTCTCAGAGCCAATGGTTATATTCTTGACTTCCACTTGTCCAGGTAGAAACCTATTTTTAACTATTTGTGCAACGTCAACAGCCTTGCTTATAGCTCTACCACGCGCCTTTATAACAACTTCATCTACACCTTGATTGAATTGGACTAGTGCTGCCAAAACATAGTTCATAGCTCCCTTCTTCCCTATCAATACAACGTTGCTTTGCTGTGAAGCCATTAAAATCCCTCCAACAACCACTGTTAACGAGTCTAAAATAGGTTAAAGGTAATGTTATTTAAATTTTACTCGAATATTGATTGCTCCATTTTCCTAATGAATTCCCTGGCTTTTTCAAAAACTTCAACACCCTTATCAGTAACTTTATAATATGATGTACCGCCACTACTAAACTTCTCCAGCAAACCTTCCCTCACCATCCTATATATAACTGCATAAACGGTTATCGTGGAAGGAGTAAAATTAAACTTCTCAGATATAGCTTTCTTAATGGCATAACCATACATTGGTTGAGAACGTAAAACACTAATTATGTAGAGCCACAAATTCTCTTTAGTAAGCTTTTTAACAAGCCTTTCATAAGCCAAAGAGACCCCATTAAAATACATTATTTATTTACAGAAATATTTTATGCAAAACATTTTAGAGTTATGAATGTGGAAAATTAATTGAAGGTGGAAAAATTGAGTGAAGAGGATAAGGAGAGGCTTAAAAGCTTATTGAAGGAGAGGATAGATCAACTGAGCAGAGAGGTAGAGGTACTTAAGATGTGCTTAGAAATATTAGGTGAAAAAACTACAACAACCCAGCAGAAAATGAGTGAAACAGCATTAGAGATGAAAGTTGAGAAACCAGTACAGAAGGTTAAACCTACTGAAAGAAAGCTTTTAATGAGTATAAGTGAGGGAGGAGAAAATATTGCAAACATATATGTGGAAGAAGATAAGATAGTAGTAGTTCCAGGGAAGAATGTAAAGGTTGATGTGAATTCAAGAGATTTCAAAGACTTCTTCGTAAAGAAGGTTTTATTCGGTTTGAAGAAGGAGAAACCCTCAATATCATATGAAGTAAAGGATGTAAATGGAACTTTAAAAGAGGTTATAATAAAGAATGTTACTGAGGAAAGAGATATTAAGAGAATTGAAGGCGCAGTTAAATGGACCTTCAGTAGATTCCTATCTAAGCCTTAAACCAGCTGAAAGAAATATAGGTAACTTCATTGGTGGCTGGATTAATCATTGCTATAATGAAATTCTTCTTAACACTATGAGAAAGCCTCCCAGCACGAACAATATCCACTGGATCGAGCTTCTCATTCATTGGGAAAACTTCAACCAAGAATGGTGCATGATCAATTCCAGGTCCATGAACGTAAACTGCAAAATCAACTCCAAACTTCATACCAGATCTAACAACATACCCCTTATTCCTCAAATCACAATAAACAGTATAAAGTTCATTGAACAACTTATGTTTACTTTTAACAATAGATAAAACTTCACTTCTGCTAAGAACCCTATCACCATCAACAACCGATATAACCCCCTTATCGAGGAGATACAATGCTTCTATTGGCGATAATACTAAGGGGGAATTGAAGTTCAAATCCTTAGGTTTTCTAACCTTAATTGGCATACCATAAAATCCATGAGCGTAAAGCCACCTACTAGCTTCAAAATCCCAAACCACAAAGTTCCCTCCAACCCATTCAACCACTATGGGCTTAGAGGGAGCCACCATAACACATATTTACCTCCACCTACACTTAACACATTAGCAAAGTAAAAAGGTTATGGGATGTCAGTGCCATGCCAAAAAATAGTATGACTAGAAGAAGCATGCTGATGATTATCGCATCATATTGTGTGGGATTACTAATTGTGCTGGCATTGATAAACTATGCTGGACTCGGCAATGTCATCGGGAATATTGTGAATAGAATCTCATATCAGCTATTCATGGTAACATTCATACTTGACTTAACTGGGCTAATACTATATGCATCAATATGGTACATGCTGATATTGGGGAGTGGAGCTAAAATAAGGTTTAGAAATGCAATAACATCGACTTGGGCAAGCATATTCATAGTCTACCTAAGCCCAACCGGAGTTGCAATGGAGGTATTAAAACTTATCCTAACCAATAAGGATGGAGGAGTGCCAATAGGTAAGGGGATGGCCGCACTAACCATGCAAAGAATAATATACTCCATAAGCTTCATTGTAATAGCGACCTCAAGCTACCTAATAGTGCAATACAGATACATGATAATAGGTGAAATGATTGGAAGGATAATTACGGCTTTACTGGCAATATCCATCGGAACAATAATGGCTCTACTAATACTCGGAGAGAAGGCTGAGTGGATAGAGAAAATTATAAGCAGAGTATATGAAAAGTATAGAGCCAACATAGACAAGATGCTTTCAAAATACAACTCCATCAACATTATGAACTCAGTATCATCAACTCTAAATGATTTCAAAGAATCATTCACGAAGTTGAAGTCGAATAAGTGGCATCTCCTAATAGCCTTTGCACTTACAACGATCAATTGGATGGTCAACGTAGCAATACTATATGTGGTGCTACTCTCACTTGGATATAAGGTTTCCATATGGATTTTAATGGTCATAATGGTTGCATGCGAATTCGTTCAAATGACCCCAATAGCCATACCTGGAATGCTTGGAATAATAGAAACTGTGATGACCATGGCGCTACAAACATTCGGAGTGCCATTGGATATTGCAGCCACAGCTTCAATATTAACAAGGTTGGCAACATTCTGGTTCGATCTACCAGTAACTGCAACAGCAGCATCCTACTATGGTGTAAAATATCTCATAAAAGGAATGTCGAAGGAGGCGAATTAAGCTTCCAATACAACACCACTCAAAGCTCTATCGGAAACAACTTTCACAACTTTAACTTTAACTACTTTGCCAATAAATTTAGATGCAGAACTTGGATTTTCAATGAATATCACTGGACCATGCATGAATGGGTAAGCCACAACCCCCCTACCACCTGGAAATGCTTCAACAATAAATGCATCCAGAACCAACCCAACCCATTTACCCTTCAACTTTGAATTCAACTCATTCGCTTTACTAGCAATTATCCTACTAGCCTCATTACTAAAACTTGGCGGAGCTTTAGGGAAATCTGCAAATGCTGACATGGGTAGCGGTGTAAAGCGGTACAATGTTATCTTCTCAGCACCAGCTCTAACAGCTTCATCCATAACCCTAGAAGTTTCAATAGCCACATTAACATTTTGTCCAGGTAAACCATGAATGAAATATGCATATGGAATTAAGCCGTATCTCCTGAGAATTTTAATTGCCTTCACAGCTTGATGGGGAGTTGAAGGTCTTCCAAGAGCTATAGAGTGAAGCTCGCTTCCAGTTTCAATGCCTATACTTACTGGAGTTCCATAAAGGTATCTTCCCAAAACCTTAGCCACAGACTCTTCTACAAGTGATGGTTTAACATTTTCTATTGATACGAAAATTCTTACTCCAAACTCTCTCTCCAAACTTTTAACCCTATCTAAAAGTTCCTCGATGGCATTAATATTCGGTGGGGGATTTGAGGGATCTGTGAGGGGTTCAGGTTCTACGAGTAAATCCCTACCATAATCTAAGAAGTCTGAAGCACCCAGAATGAATCTTCTACAACCAACTTCAATTAAACTTTTAATCTCATCAACTATTGATTCAATAGATTTACTCCTAGATGGACCGAAGAGACTTGGAACGGAACAATATCCACAACCCGGGGGTATATTGAGAGGACAGTAATACCTATCACTAAGAGGACCAGTATAACATTTACCACAATCATTACATTTACGTCCATCTGGAAGCTGAATTTTGGTTCGTCTAAAGTTACTACACCCCCTAACCGCCTCCACGTATATCCTACACGCATAATACCCCCAATAATTCCTAATCACCTTCACGGATGGCTTGAAAGAGTTTAATTCAGCTCTGGACATGAATGGTCTTAGAGGATTAACGACTATTTCCGAGCCAACTCTATAAGCTAATCCACTAATATCTTTAAGGAAATCCAGGTCACCGCTAAATCTGAGTTTAGTTAGGAATTCCGATAACGATTTCTCAGCTTCACCTATAAATGCAACATCAAATTCAGCTTTAATCAAAGCTTCATATGGATCAGAGGCTATTGGGCCACCTATAACTGTTAAACCATCATTAACCCTACTCCAAAGCCTTCTAATTCTACGAACAGTAGGCATATCTACACTCATTGCACTTACCATTAAAATGTCAAATCCCTTCAATAAGGATGGATCTCTGAGAACGCTATAGTATGGTTTCAAATCAAATTCGAAACCAAGCTTCTCTAAAACTCCAGCCACAGTTCTCGATCCACACCCAATAACATCTATAGTTGCATGTCTACCCTCAGAACCTGAACCTACAGCATCAACAATTATTGTCCTCATAATAATCAGATTATGCTATCACTTTAATGGGCGTCTAATGGTGGCTATGGAATTATCTGCAATCCCCAGAGAAGTCATCTGAGTTGGGTTAGCCCAAACCTCTCTTTCAGGAACATTATCATCAGCTATAACTGTTAATACACATTTACGCTTACCAGCAATGACCACTTCGATTTTATCTGTTATTTGAAGTTGCTTCATCATAGAGCTATTCATCTTAGCCATACCCACATCGACACCGTCAATACGCCTAATCCGCAACCTTTTCTCGGGAACTTTAGACATGTAACATCAACCGATAATATGATGATTGAAAGGAATTATATAAAAATATTAATGTTCACTTGAATGGTACTCCAAGTTCATCAAAGGAAAGCTTATAATTAAAGTACTTGTGAAGTCTAGATGGCAAATCATCTATAGAGGCTCTAACTTGCCTCCAAGTATCCCTATCCCTCAAAGTAACAGTATTATCATCGAGAGACTGATAATCAATGGTTATAGCAATTGGAACCCCTATCTCATCAGCCCTAGCATACCTCCTACCAATAGAACCAGAATCATCATAATCAACTATGAACCCTTCATCCAAAAGTAAACGATAAACCTTCAATGCAAATTCTGGAAGACCATCTTTAGATACCAATGGTAAAACAACCAACTGTATTGGAGCAATATCTCTGGGGAGAGATAAAACAGTTCTACCATTCTTCTCACCATAAGCATACTCAAGAGTTGCATACACTATCCTATCAGCTCCAAAGGATGGTTCAACAACATGTGGTAGGATATGTTTACCCTTAACCTCCACATTCTCAATTATCACATTAAAATCATCCCTATATAGCTTAACACCACCAATCTCAATGAACCCATCACGTTTAAATGCCTCCTCCAGTATTGACGGACCTATGGATTTAAGGATGCCATCAGCCTTCTCACCAAGTCTCCCCCTTATAACATCGATTTTCGGAACATATCTAGTTAAACGTTCAACCCTAGGTGTATCAAATTGCTTGTAAACTCTCAAATCTACACCACTAAACACCATATGTCTACCCAAATCGTAATCCGTCCTATAAGCATAACCAGCAATTTCAATATACCCCCATCTTTCCAACTTAACAACTTGATCAAAGGTTTGAGCTGAATAGTGAGCTCTCTCCTTTGGAGGTTTATCTATGAAGAATTGAGAATTGAAGGGTATACCGAGGGATTCAGCGAACTTTCTACCTAAAACCATGAAGTAAGCTTGCCACTCATTGGATATCATACCCTTATCAACAGCTTCACCAGCTGAAATCGTTATAGGCTCAAAAATTTTTGAATTAGCTTGAGATTGTGGAACTATCCTTAAAAGCTCATCTCTATATTCATTGAAGAAGGGGCATTTCGGATCTTCAGGATCAAAGAAGAGTTCAACTTCCATTATAGTGAATTCCCTAAGTCTTATAGGTCCTTGCCTAGGGGAAATCTCATTCCTCAAGACACGCCCAATTTGAGCTATACCTATTGGGAGTCTACCCCTACAAGCCTCATATACACGTTTAAATGCTAAGAACATCCCTTGAGCAGCTTCAGGTCTACAGTAACCAATATCCTCACTATATGGTCCAATAGTAGTCTTGAATAGTAAACTGAATTTCTTAACATCACCTAACCTCCCTCCACACTCTGGACACTTCAACCCCCTCTCAGAAATTATATTGTTTAATTCATCCATAGACAGTGATTCAACACCAACAATCCCAGTTAACTGCTCCACAAGGTGGTCAGCCCTATACTTCCTACCACAAGATAAACACTCTACAAGGTAGTCTGTGAAGTGTTCAACATGCCCTGAAGCCTCCAAAACCTTACTTGGAAGTACAATGGGAGTTTCAATTTCAAAAATTAAACCGGCATGTCTATGAATGAAAAACTGTCTCCACTTATTCTCAATCTTATGCTTCATTAATGTTCCAAGAGGGCCGAAATCTATAAACCCCCTTACACCACCATAAATCTCCACAGAAGGCCATAGGAACCCTCTCCTCCTAGAAAACTCCATTAAACGCTCATATCTATCCATAGCAATCCCAACACAAAATAAACAAATGGACAAATACATTAAAATATTTTCTTACAAATGTTAGCAAACACTTTAAATCACACAGTAACACTATAATTCAACAGTGTCGAAAATGGAGTGGTTAAAGTATCATATAAGTGATGAAGGGAGATACTTCAATGGAAAACAATATGAAATAAGTGAAGCAGAATTTATACTCTTCGGTGCAGCAATAGACTCTACATCAACATATAGAGCTGGATCTAGAGAAGCCCCTCAAATGATAAGATTGGCATCACTAAATGTAGAGACATATAGTTTCAGAACTGAAATGGATGCATTGGATCTAAAGATTCACGATGCAGGAGATATACCTCAAACGCCAAACATAAATGAAGCTTTAAATAGAATCTCAAACATTGTAAGTGAAATCATAAGTATGGGGAAGAATCCAATAATGATCGGCGGCGAACACACAGTAACTTATGGAGCAATAAAAGCATTAAAAACACCAATTGTAATATTCGATGCACACATGGATTTAAGAGATGAATACCCATATGGTGTGAAGATAAGCCACGCCACAGTCTCAAGAAGAGTGATAGATGAATTGGGAGCTGAAAATGTATTCATAATTGGTGTGAGAGCAGCATGTAAAGATGAAATTGAATACGCAAAAAGTATTGGATTAAAGTATAAGACATCAAGAGAAGTGATGGAAAGTTCAGTGAAAGATCTAATTAAGAATATTAAGTTAAATGGAAATGGAATATGGATATCAATAGACATGGACGTATTAGATCCATCAATAGCTCCAGGGGTTGGAAACCCGGAACCCGAAGGAATAACTGTAACAAAACTCTTAGACATATTAGAATGTATAGTTATGAATAACAGGGTTCTCGGATTCGATATAGTTGAAGTATCCCCACCATACGATAATGGGATAACATCAATAATAGCTGCAAAAATAATACTTGAATTAGCATGTATGATAAGTAAATGGAAAACTAGAATTTGATCCTTTTAACTATTGGAGATCTAACCTTATAGAAAACTCTATAACCACACATTGGACAACGCATACCTGGAAAAGCTTCAAAATCTTTCATACTCCCAATAACATAGCCACATCTACCACAACGATAAGGCATAAATTACCAAAAGAAGGTTGACATCGACACAAATATATACTTTACCATAACTATGTCTTAAAGTAATACAAATACTTATAAGATGGAAACAAACTAAATATTAATTGATAAGGAGGAGGATATGTCTAAAAGCCAGATATGCCCCATATGTGGCTTACCAAAAGATCTATGCGTATGCCAATCAATAGCTAAGGAGCAACAAATAATAAAGATCAAGCTTGAAACAAGGAAGTGGGGTAGGGAGGTAACAATAATAAATGGAATAAATGATAAAGATGTAAACATACATCAAGTGGTAAGTGTACTTAAAAGTAGATTGGCATGTGGAGGAACTACAAAAGAGGGGAGAATAGAACTACAAGGAGATCATAGACAAAGAGCAAAAGAGATACTCATAGAATTAGGATTCCCAAAAGAGAATATTGAAGTGGAATAAAGAAGATACATCATGGAAATCGCATTGAAAAGTGCTAATTCACAAGTGAATCAAAACTTAGACATACACATTCGCATTTACAAAATTTTGATTTGATTAACATTTAAAACCAAGTTCTATAATATTAACTTATATTGGGTGATGAAGGGATGAGCACAGTAACGAGGTTTGCAAGGGTTGGAGCACACAGCCACATAAAAGGTCTTGGATTAAAAGATGGAAAAGCCCTTCCAAAAGCTGATGGCATGATTGGACAATTAAAAGCAAGAGAAGCTGCTGGAATAATTGTAGAATTAATAAGACAAGGGAAAATGGCTGGTAGAGCTATATTATTGGCAGGCCCCCCTGGAACTGGAAAAACAGCAGTAGCCATAGCCATAGCAAAGGAGCTTGGTGAAGACGTTCCATTCATAGCGATATCAGGCTCAGAAATATATTCTAGTGAATTAAAGAAGACTGAAGTTTTAATGCAAACAATGAGGAAAGCTATAGGTGTAAGAATACATGAAATAAGGAAAGTGTATGAGGGCTTAGTAACACATCTAGATATAAAGATGACCAGACACCCATACAATCCATACCAGCAAATCCCAGAAAGTGCAAGGATAACACTAAAAACCAAAAGTGAAGAGAGGAGGCTAAGTGTTGGTTCCGCAATAGCAATGGAACTAATACAGAAGGGGATTAGGGAAGGAGACGTGATATGGATAGATTCTGAAACAGGGAAGGTGACGAAAGTTGGGAAGGGAGAAGAACATACTGGGGAGAAATATGATGTTGAAGCAGAAACCTACGTTCCAACACCCACAGGACCAGTATTCAAGGAGAAAGAGTTTGTATACACAGTAACTCTACACGATTTAGATGTCCAAGTACACTCAAGGTCTGGGGGGATATTCAGCCTACTATTTGGAGGTAGAGAAGAGAAGGAGATACCTCCAGATGTAAGACAAGAAGTCGACAATCTTGTGAAAAAGTGGGTTGATGATGGAAGAGCAGAAATAATACCTGGAGTAATGTTCATAGATGAAGCTTCAGCTCTAGATATAGAAGCATTCTCATTCCTAACGAGGGCTATAGAAAGTGAACTTGCACCAATAATTATACTTGCAACGAACAGGGGGATAACGAAGATCAGAGGCACAGACATAGAGTCTCCACATGGAATACCATTAGATCTTCTAGATAGATTACTGATAATAACAACGGAAAAATATAGTAGAGATGAAATCAGAGAAATACTTAGGATCAGAGCAGAAGAGGAGGAGATAAAAATAAGTGAGGAAGCCCTTGAACTACTAACTGAAATTGGCGAGAAAACATCACTGAGATACGCAGTTCAAATGCTAACACCAGCATACATACATGCAAAGAAGAATGGCAGAAAAGAAGTAACACCAAAAGATGTAGAGGAAGTAAAAAGATTATTCGCAGACGTAAAAGAATCAACGAGATACTTAAAGGAACATGAAGAGGAAATGTTAAAGTAGGAGGAGAGGAGAAATAGAGCCGAAAATAATAAATGCAAAAACAATAATGGAAGCAATATCAAAGATAGATAGCATGGAGGACACAATAATCCATATTAGAGAACCTGAAACAAGACCACTAACAGCATCATTTGAAATGGAAAAGGATATTGCAATAGAATATTACACACAATTAACAAAAGATGAAGAAGTAAAAGGGAAAATCTCAAAAATCGTGAGAAAAATAAGAACAGATTATCTTAGTGAATGTATAGAGGAAATTGCTGGATTAATAGGTTTGGAAAAGGTATACATCAAAATACGTGTAAAAGACTCACGGATAAATGCTACAGCAATGATTCCAAGAATAGAATCCAAAAACATACTACATAAATTGATGGTATATATTGAAGTTATGCTTGAAGACTTAGCACTCTCCCTAGGGTTAAATGTAGGTAGCATAACAATAATGACCATGAAAATAGGTTAAATCAGAGATAAAACAATGCCACCTAAACTGAAAATTGAGAGCATTACTACAAGTAGCCAACATACTGTCCTCAAAAATCTATGATTGAACTTAATTGGGGGAGAAACATCCCCAAAGAGTTTAGCTATGAAGAATAATGGTATGGGAAGAGATATAGTTGAAATAGCAGAAGCATAAAGAGACAGCTTAACAACATTAACGTTAAAGACTATTAGGAAAGCTCCAAGTAGTATTGAAGCTGAAGCCAATATGACTTTCCAACCAGATAAAACCGCATACCTAATTCTAGCAACCTCAGCAATATCTGAAATCAACTCCTCAAGAACTATAAAATTCGAAATAACCACAACACTACAACTCAAATAAAAGGATACCAAAACACCAAAAGAGAATAGTGTAGTTCCAATCCAGCCAAGCTTCGGGAAAAGGGTATAAACTATATCACTAATACTATCAACAACCCCCCCTTGTGGATACAATTGAGTTGCACAAATGATCATTATGGAAACACTTAAAATAAAGCTCTCCAAGGCACCCACAATAAAACCATTATATTTAATTGTAAGATCAGTCAAACCACCAAAATCTTCAGATACTTCATGAAACTCAAACAATACTGTATATCCACTAAGAACACAACCTATCAAAGCCAGTACAGTTACAATCCAATCTTTAGACGTATAGGGGGAGATAGTTACAAATCCTTTCAAAAATTCTCCAACTCTAGGATTACATGAAGCTGCCACTGGAACCACTAATATGATAAGGAAGCTTACAGACGATAGTATCAACTTCAACTTTTCTGAAGATGAAAATACTGCTATAACACAGAGCGACAAAGCAACTAATGGGGCAAAAAACTTAGATGAAAACCCTGTGAGAAATTCGAGTAACATAGATGCTGCAGCAATTTCAGCTGCAACAGTTGCAGCATTAGCTATCATAATCGTAGATGAGCATAGAATTGAGGGGATTAATCCATATTTAGCCCTAACATTCTCCAAAAAACCTCTACCAGTTATAAATCCAAGTTGAGCTGTAATTTGTAGAACAACTATTATTATTAGGAAAGATAGGAGTTTAGTCCACAATAAATTGAAGCCATACTTCGATGCAGCATAACTATTTGCAACCAGATCCCCAAAGCTGAAGGTCACCCCAGCAATTATTTGGAGTATTAATGGTTTAAGTCTCTGAAAATCATATTTCAAGGAGCTTCACACTCCAAGAGCATTTACTCCTTATTTCTTAACAATTCCATTAAACGCTCCCTATCAATAACGAAGTTTACAGATATACCATTACCATTTGTGGATATCGAGCTTATCTTAAATATGCTTTCCCTACTCCCCTCAATCAAATCCGTTCTACTCACCTTCCCCATAGTTTCTTCACTTACAACCTGAATATTACTGTTAATTGAAGATTGAATGTATGGTTTAATCTCATAACATCTCCTTGCAATTCTTCTTGCAATCAAATAATTATATACTATGGGTACAATTCCAGAGAAACCGTAAACCAACAGTAATAATAGCTCTTCGAACATTAAATCACCGAAGATATATTATATGTTAAGTGAGATATGGGCATTGCCAGTTTACAAATGTAAAATAGCTTTGAAGAATACAATTGGATTACATTGAGGATTAGCAAATTTACCTTAGAATCTCATTTACGAACTTTATGGTAGTTTCCCTAGGATCGCTAGACTTAGTTATAGCGGAGCCTACAACTATGATCTTTACACCTGCATCTATCAATGGTCTAACCTTATCCAAAGTTATACCACCAGCAACAGCCACTGGAATATTAAGGCTTTTACAAGCTTTAGTAATATAATCGATTAAACCCTCATAGGCTGACACACCCATGTATTTCTGAACGTCAATTCCAGTATGGAAACAAACAATGTCTACCCCAAATTCCTGAACTTCAAAGGCGCGCTTCAGAGGATTTAAAGTTGAAATCAAATCAACCACAACCCCAGTACCATACTTTCTACATGCCTTAATAGCCTCAAGGATAGTTGCATCATTAGCAACCCCCAAGACGCTCATAAGATTTGCACCTGAAATTGAAGCTAACTCAGCTTCCACAAACCCTGCATCTATACACTTCATATCGGCGAATATCACAGCATCAGGGAGAAGTCTCCTTAAACGTCCAATAACACTAACACCAACACTTTTAATAAGTGGAGTTCCAGCTTCAATCCAAACGTGATCATCAACCCAACATTTCAAAGCTAAATCTTCAGCCATCTTCCCATCAGTAACATCCAAAGCAACTTGAAGTGCTGGGAAGCTGAACTTCAAATTCCATTCACCAGCAATATTGTGGGGAAAGAGAAATATAAAGGTATCAAGATAATTAGTTTGTGAATCATGTTAGGGTATCATCATTAACGCTAATAATACTGATAATAGGATCGCTGATAAGCGTATATGTAAATGCTCAACAAAAACCAGAAACATACGTCTTAAAGTATAGGGTTAAGATAATTAACAATGGAAATATGGATTACAGTTTAGCTTCATTTAATAATATGACTTTAATAGTTTCAGATGATTATCAAAAGTTGAGAGATTTAATAATAATGGTAAACGGAGAAAAAGCAATATTCAGTATAGCAAAAATAGATGATTATGGAAATATAATTTTAAATTTGAAAGGAATACCGGACAAGCTTCCACCAAAAAATTCTTTAGAAATAGAAGTAGAGATGACAATAGATCTGTATCCAAGAAGCCCCCCGAAATTGAATGTAGAGGACTCGGGGAGTATAGGGGACATACCTATAGAATTAAAGGAAAAGTATTGTCAGATAGCTGGGCTATGGAATAAAAGTTTAGAAGCTCAGAGAATTGCAATGGAGCTGGCAGCAAACAAGACCAATGCCCTACAAATACTTATATCCATGATTCAATGGATCGAAAACAACATTCAAATACCATTCACAAGTGGAGCTAGAATGCCACAATACCCAGATGAAACAATAAAAATGGGGGTTGGAGATTGTGATGATCAATCAAACCTACTAGTGGCCATGTGCAGATCGGTGGGGATACCAGCATACATACAATTTGCATTCATATATCTTGAGGGGAGAAGATACGATGAAACAATGTTCAATGGGAGATATAGACTTATAGCTAAAAATGCTGGAGGACATGCATGGGCTAGAGTTTACATACCACCATGGGGATGGATAAATGTGGACATGACATACTTTAGTCCATACAAGATAGAGGGAGGGAGACTTGTTAGCATAAATCCATTAGACCACATAACTAATGGAGCAATATACATATCAAAAACCATAATAACAGAAAACTATGTTAAGGGAGACTACATAATGAATTTAAATAATTGGATAAATGAGCTTGAAAAGTACAACCTAAGTTGGGAAGAAGAGTACTCAATAAATCCGCAAACCACAAGCGCTCAAAACATAATTCCAGACCCAATAGCCATTGGGGCCGTAATTCTACTAATAACACTAACAACATCCATGACCATCATATACATAAAGATTTCAAGAAAAAGGAGGCATTTAACAACATAAGTTATAAAGAGAACATCACCAAATATATTGTTGATAAATCATGAGTTCAACAATAATGGATATAATAAAGGGGAGGAGGAGCATAAGAAGATTTAAGAGGGGGGAGAAGATTCCAGAAGAAGATTTAAAGAAGATACTGGAAGCAGCAATATATGCTCCATCAGCTGGAAATAGACAACCATGGGAATTCATTATAGTTGAAAATGAAGATACAAAGATTAGATTGGCAGAGGCCGCATATTATCAAACATGGATGACTGAAGCCCCCACAATAATAATTGTATGTGCAAATGAAGAAAGAAGTGCATCAAGATATGGTGAGAGGGGGAGAACACTATACTGCATACAAGACACAGCTGCAGCAATACAGAATATGCTATTAATGGCACATTCCTTGGGGTATGGAGCATGCTGGGTTGGAGCATTCAATGAAAATGAAGTAAGAAGGATTCTAAATATACCAATTGGGGTAAGACCAGTAGCAATGATACCTATAGGTAAACCAGATGAAAAGCCAACAATGCCGCCAAGAATACCACTACAAAGACTAGTACATTATGAGAAATACTGAGAATACAATGGGAATACGTACGTGTACTTCTAAGAAATTTTACACAAACATATTGATAGAGGAAATATATCCCTACAAGTATAATTGGAATTAGATGAGTGGAGAACTACTGAAATTGCATAGGGATATTGCTAAGAGGATTTTAAGTTATGGTGGAGTATACTGGGAGAATTTAACGATACATGTACCAAGAAGTCAAGGGAAAATAGTCCCAGAGATTTTAGCCATGAACATTGCAAAAGAATTAGGTGGAATAACAATTCTAGATTTAAATAGAATACCAATAGAATTAGTGCTTGAAATTTCAGAGTATATGGGGAAGAAACCAAAAATATTCCAGTTTGGCAACAAAAATATTGAAATCCCAGAGGCACAAAACATAAAGATCAGTGTGGAAAAGATAAGAGAATCTGCAAGTATATTCTCAAAAATAATGATGACATATGTGACGAATAAATGGGATGAAGAAGAGATAGAGAGAGAGGTAATGAATTTAAGCGATGTAAAAGAATTGAGTAACCTAATGATGATTCTACACACACCACCTAAAATCCATGAGAAAATAAGAATGGAATTAAAGAAGATGATGAAGGATAAAGGGAAAATCAATGTAATAACAAATGTGGCTGGAATGGTTGGCGGGATAATAGTTAATCCAGTAATGTTAGCTCCAAAAGGATTAGCACTAATACAAACAATAATAAATCTAAAGGATAAAGAAGATGTTAATTGCCAGCTCATGAATAAAATTATCGAAGTCACAAAACCAGAAGTAATTTGTAAGATGGTGGAAGATGAGGATAGTGGAATACTTGAAGCACTTGAAAAAGAAGAATTCCCATTAGTGCTATGCAATATAACAAATGAAATATACAAACCATTGGAAATATTTCTAACATGGAGCATAATAAGATCGATCAACAAGTATGGGAAGACAGTAATTCTAAGTAGAGCTGATGAAATCATGATGGTAGAGGGGTTAGCAGAGGTTATTAGAAGAGAAGCTAAAAGCAGAGGAGTGAAAATGGTATACCTATTTCAAAATGAAGATACAGAAGCCTGGTTTGGAGATAAAAGTGTAATATTTGATATGAAAACCTCAAAATTATTGAAAGCTATGGAAAATGAGAAAGCAACCTACACTTCACAATTAATAGAGAAACTCTCAAAAATCAGAGAACTGGAAAGGTATGGTGAATTGGGATTCGTAATTAGATATATGAGTGGATCATGGAATCTTGAGAAAGTTAATTTGGGGGGTGGCGTGATAAATAAGTTTAAGGGGGCTTTAATTAAGGCTTTAGACAAGTTTATGTAGGAAAGAATTTAAAATGAAAAGTAAATTTAGGTAATGTGATTTTTAATGCCAAGAATAGTGGTCAACAAAAATTATTGTAAAGGATGCGAGATATGCGTGAAAATATGCCCAAAGAAAGTTTTTGAAATGTCAAAGGAGTTTAGTGAAAGAGGGTATCATACACCAATACCAGTAAGAATAAAGGATTGTATATTATGCCATCAATGTGAATTGTATTGCCCTGATCAAGCCATAACGATATTAGAGGACGATGATGTTGAAGGATAGAAATGAAGAAATAGAGAAGCTTGCTGAAGCAAAGAGGGTATTAACTAGGAGACTTGAAGAATTGGAAGCTGAAATAAAACTGTTAAGAAGTTGCATAAGGATAGTAGATGAAGAACTCATTAAAAGAAGCTTCATATCAGCAAACAAGTTAATTGAAAAGAGGGAAGTTTTGGGGGAAAGTGAAAAAAGGGAAGTGGAATACGCTAAAATAACCTATAAAGGTAGGGAAGGTGAAAGTAAAATCGCAACAATATACTTTGATGAAGCAAGAAAGATTATGAGAATAAAAGTTGAAGAGAAGATACCATCAAACGCACCACTACTACAAAATTTCCTAATAAATGGAGTATTGGAGAAGATGAGAATAGAAGATGAAGGGAGGGTGGATAGAGGGGAAATAAAACCTGAAGAAGCATTAAATTACATTATAAAGAAGGATGGAGATTACGTTAATGAAATAATTGTCAACAACGTTATGAGTGAAGATAGGAAGATTAGGATTAGAAATGCATCAAAATGGACTTTCACAAGATTATATGAGAAGATTAAAGGTGTTGATTAATGAATAGGGAAATGTATGAAACCATACTGAATATGCCAGACTTCATGGAGAAGGCACTAAAGGAATTAAAATTGAATGGTGAAGTCCCATTAGAAATCGATGGAATTGCATTCTTTGGAATGGGAGGTTCAGGTATTGCTGGTAGAATAGTATCGGAATGGTTAAATTATGAGTGGGGAGTAAACGTATACTCATACAATGAAATCACCATTCCAAGAAATTTAAGCAGAAATACATTAATCACATTAATAAGCTACTCTGGAAATACCGAAGAAACATTGATGGTAGCTAAAAACGCCATTAATGGAGGATATAAAGTTGCAGTCATATCTAGTGGTGGTAGACTCATCGAAATAGCTATGGAGGAAAACCTACCACACATTAGAATCCCAAGGATATTCAGTCAACCAAGAGAATCCCTACCATACCTATTCACAGCAGCAGTGAAGATGTTGATTGAAACAAAGCTTATAGGAAATGCACAAATAAATCAACTGAATGATTGTATAGAAACACTTTATAATGTGAAGAATGGGTTGAATACAAATAATATTCCTAAGATATTGGCGGAGAAGGTTTACAGTAAGATCATATCAATATTCACTTATACACCACTAACCCCAGCAGCCATAAGATTCAAACAATCATTAAATGAGAATAGTAAAGTTGTGGCGAAAGTTGAAGTTATACCAGAAGCTTGCCACAATGCAATAATGGAATGGGAAGAGAACCCTGAAATACTAAGGAATATTGCAATGATAATTATCAGGGAAGGTGTGGTGAAAGAAAGATTAATCGAAATTTCAATAAACACTTTAAAGGAGATAGCTCTCCAAAGGGGTGCCACCATAGAGGAATTATATGCAAGTGGAAGTAACGTATTGAGCAATATATTTTCAGCAATATACATTGGAGATCTAGCATCAATAGAGTTAGCAAATATTAAGGGGATTGAAGCAAGAAGAATAAACTTAATAGACTATTTAAAGGGGAAGATTAGAAGCTCAATATATATGTAGATAAATATAGCAATTCTTATAAACAAATCTACACAAAATATTTACAGGTGTGAATATAGATGCCAAAAAGGGTAGTGAAAGTTGGAGTAAATGGTTATGGTGTTATAGGTAAAAGAGTTGCAGATGCAGTAAAGCTTCAAGACGATATGGAGCTAATCGGAGTAGCAGACATAGCTTACGACTACAGAATAAAAGTAGCTTCACTAAAGGGATACGATGTATACGCCTCGATCCCAGAGAAGAAGAAGGAAATGGAAGCTGCAGGGATAAATGTTAAAGGAAGCCTAGAAGACTTGTTAAAAGAAGTTGATATAATAGTTGATTGCACACCAAAAGGTGTGGGAGCCAAGAACAAAGCATTATACGAGAAGTATGGGAAGAAAGCTATATTTCAAGGTGGAGAGAAGCATGAAGTAGCTGGAGTAAGCTTCGTAGCCCAATGCAATTATGAACAAGCAATAGGTAAGAATTTCGTTAGAGTAGTCTCATGTAATACCACAGGCCTATGTAGAACACTAAATGCTATCAAGAGAGAATTTGGAATTAAGAGGGCAAGAGCAGTACTCGTTAGGAGGGGGTGTGACCCATGGGAGAGTTCAAGACAAGGACCTCTAAACACAGTAGTCCCAGAAGTAAAGATACCATCACATCAAGGTCCAGATGCAAAAACTGTGATGCCAGATCTAAACATAATAACATTGGCATGTAGTGTGCCAGTAACATTATCACACCTACACTTCGTAATGGTGGAACCCCAGAAACTACCGAGTAGAGATGAGGTTATAGAAGTATTCAATAAAGCTCCAAGAATAAGATTATTCAAGGCAAGTGATGGGTTTGACGGGTTACAAGCCATAATAGAATATCATAGAGACATAATGAGACCTAGAGCAGATATGTGGGAAGTAGCAATATGGGAAGAAAGCATAACAATAGATAACGGTGAAATATGCTGGATAATGCAAGTACACAATGAAGCGATAGTTATACCTGAAAACATAGATGCCATAAGAGCTATGACCGAACTAGAGTTAGATGGTTGGAAAAGCATCGAGAAAACAGATAGATCTCTTGGAATAGCAAAGTAGGAGAGAATAAAAAACAACATTTTTTATTATCGTTTATCAACATGTATTTTGGAAGAGATTATGCTATACAATGAAATTGTTGATGTATATGAGAAGATAGAAGCAACTACAAAAAGACTTGAAATGACAGATCTACTGGTAAATTTGCTAAGGAAGACTCCTAAGGAAGTTATTGATAAAGTGATTTATCTCACACAAGGTAAACTTTACCCAGACTACTATGGCGTTGAAATAGGATTAGCGGAGAGATTAGCTTTAAGAGCTCTATCTGAAGCCAGCGGCATGACTGTAAGTGAATTGGAAAATAAGCTAAGTGAAATGGGGGATATAGGGTTAGTTACAGAATACGCCCTACAGAGGAGAAAGGTGAAGACTCTAACAGAATTCCTATCATCAAGTAAGAAAACTCAGCTCACAGTCTTAGAAGTATATAATACCCTAGATGAAATTGCAAAGACATCTGGAGAGGGAGCTCAAGACAAGAAGATAAGGCTACTTGCCGGATTACTGAAGAAGGCCACTCCAAGAGAGGGTAAATATATTATGAGAACTGTTACAGGAAGACTTAGATTGGGGATTGCTGACATGACAATCCTTGATGCACTTGCAATAACCTTCGCACAATCAAAGGAAGCCAGGGCAAAGATAGAGAAAGCATACAATGTATCTAATGATCTAGGAGAAGTTGCAAGGAGACTTGCAGAAGAGGGGCTTAGCGGAATAGATAAAATAAAGATAGTTATTGGCAGACCCATAAGGCCTATGCTAGCTGAAAGACTCTCAGATGCAAGAGAGATCATGGAAAAACTTGGAGGAAAATTTGCAGCAGAATACAAGTATGATGGTGAAAGAATACAAGCCCATAAAAGTGGAGATAACGTCATACTATTCTCTAGGAGAAGCGAAAACATAACACACCACTACCCAGACGTATGTGAACTAATAAGATCAGGGTTAAAAGCTAAGGAAGCTGTGGTGGAAGGGGAAGTAGTAGCAGTAAATACACAGACAGGAGAGTTTCTACCATTCCAAGAACTTATGCATAGAAGGAGGAAGTATGGAATAGAAGAGGCAATGGAGAAATATCCAGTAACACTATTCCTATTCGATGCACTATACGTTGATGGAGAAGAAATGCTTGACAAACCATACTTAGAGAGGAGGAGGAAGCTCGAGGAAATAGTTATAGAGGGGGAGAGAGTTAAAATGGCCAACTTAAAGATTATAAAGGATGTTGAAGAACTCGAGAAATTCTTCATGGAGGCAGTTGAAGTTGGATGTGAAGGACTTGTATGCAAATCCATAACATCAGAATCCATATATCAAGCTGGAGCTAGAGGATGGCTATGGATAAAATATAAGAGAGACTATAAATCCGAGATGACGGATACCGTGGACTTAGTGGTTGTAGGTGGATTCTGGGGTAAAGGGAAGAGAGCTGGAAGTTATGGAGCACTATTAATGGCTGCATATGACGATGAAACAGACACCTTCAAAACAGTATGTAAAGTGGGTACTGGATTCACAGATGAAGATCTCGAAAAACTACCATCAATACTTGAACCATACAGGATACCACATCCACATGCAAGAGTAGATGCAAAATTGGAAGCAGATGTATGGTTTACACCCGCAATAGTATTGGAGATTTTAGGTGCAGAGATAACATTAAGCCCAATACATACATGTGCATTGAACAAAATTAGGGAAGGTGCTGGGCTAGCTATAAGATTCCCAAGATTCACGGGGAGATATAGGACTGATAAGAAACCTGAAGATGCAACAACAGTGAGGGAAATAATTGAAATGTATAAGATGCAATTAAAGAAGATAGAGGAAAGATGAGGAAGAGTAAAGATGAATGGTGGGAAGAGTACAAGAAGTATCTAGATGAAAGCCCAGTCTCCATAACAAAACTCGTTGAAACCTTATCCCCAAAAAAGATTATACCATCAAAACAGTATGTGAAGATAAATAGGAAGTACACGTTATGGGAATTTCAGAGAGAGATCCTAAATAAAATATCAAATTACGATTACGGGTTAATAGTTGGGCTACCAACAGGTTTAGGGAAAACATATGTGGCAGGAGCATACTTGGAGAGGAAGAGCAGTGAAAGAGGGTTAAGAGTACTATTCCTAGTTCCATCAGTACCTCTAGGAGTACAACAAACTATATTTGCAAGGGAGAAACTTGGAATTGAAAATGCATACTTCATATCAGGAGCAATACCACCTGAAAAGAGGATGGAATTAAAAGTTTGGAATGCAGGATTCGTAGTTACCACACCTCAAACATTCGCCAACGATCATCTATACCCCTTCAAAGATGAAATAAAGAGAGTGAAGAATAATGAAGGAGAGTTCATGGAGCTAAAGAAGTTATTCAAAGTAGCAGAATTCGAATTCCCATACGACATCGTAGTGGCAGATGAATGTCAGAAATATATTGGAGAAACCGATGGACATGCAATACTCATAGCTGCAAAGGCATGTGGGAAAAAGATTTTAGCTTTAAGTGCTACACCACAATTACACTCAAAAACGAGGTTAACAGAATTAAAGAGGATATTCGATGTAATAGAAGTATTCTCCCTAGAACATCCAAGCATTAAGAGGCATATACCTCCAAGAATACTCTACATAGTTAAACTAGAAACTCCACATAAACTCTTAGAAGTATATCAAGCATTAAGTAGACAGGTATCAGCATTAGAATCTGAAATAAGAAAGCTATATGGCTCAAAACATTTAGATGAGAATTGTATTGAACATCAAATATGTAGGAGGAGGATGACTTTAAAACTTTTAACCTTCAGATTAATTGAAGATGGAGCAAGTAGTGTACTAAAGTATAGGAGTTGGAGACTCCCAGAGTTAAATCAACCTCTAGAAGAACTCAATGGTAAAAGCATAATCAAAGCCTATAGAGAAGCTTTAAAGGAGAACTTTAATCACAAAATAGATGCAACAATAAAGATACTGGAAGCTGAGAGATACAATAAGGGGATAGTTTTCGCAGAAGCAATAGAAGTCGTTAAACAAGTGGGTAAAAGGTTGCAAGAAAAGTTTGGGATGGAAAATGTAGCTATAATGGTTGGTAAGGGGGAGATGACACTGGAACAACAAGCATCAGCCCTACTACAATTTAAGGGGAAAGCAAGAATACTTGTAGCCACATCCGTGGGGGAAGAGGGATTAGATATACCAGCAGCCGATATAGAAATATGGATTGACCCTCCAAGTAACCCACAGAAATGGGTTCAGAGATTTGGAAGGATATTGAGGCAAACTGAGGAGAAGATTGCAAGGACATATGCATTAATATCCATGCAAACACATGAAAGGAATAAGCTTCTTGGGATAATGAGGAAGTGTACTGAAATCTATGGGTTTACACAGAAGATAGCATACATAAATATAGACGATATATATTCAGGGCAAACTACTCTAACAAGCTTTATGGGTAAAACTAAAAATACACCCTAACCCCAATTGGATCAACTTCACATATGAAGATGTATTCTGTTGGAAAAATGTTTAACAATGTTGAAGCCACATCCATCATATGATCCCTATAAACAAGTGCATAAACAATATTGCCTGAAAATCCAAATCCATAAGAGAGAATATTAGTTTTTGATAGCTCACTTGCAATCCACTTCAATTTAGTTGATTTAACTGTAAAACTCTCATTGAAACTTCTACATAAAGAAACTATGTCATCAAAACTTTTTACAGAACTCAAATCACTTGGAAAATTTTGGAAAGCATTATGATAGTTGTAGACTGGAAATCCATGGATAGGTTTACCTGCAATTATAATTCTCAAATCATCTGGAACACTTACTCTAACATATTTAGCTTTACCAGGAACACTTGGACTTGTGAAAAGGTCAACTCCACCTATAAGCTGACTAAATGTGCATCCGAAACCAACATTATACTTCAATTCAATGATATGCGATATGGAAGCTAAATCCAATGGACTCAACTTTAAAGATAAAGCCTTCTTCAATGCAGCTAGAGTAGATATCAAAGTGGCTGAAGCAGATGATATATCAAGACCATAATTTACTTCAAAATGATAGTTTACAACCCCTCTCAAACCATCAATACCTTCACGTTTAATAGCCATTTCAATTGCTTCCTCAACCCATGGTAAATGTAGTTGTTCACGTCCAGCTATGAAATCCAAGTTCAACTTATTAGAATAATCCACTTCAACTCTACATGAAACCCCCTTGAGAATGTTGGCTAAAGCACCAACAATACCCGATTCCAAAGGATCATTGGAATATGAGAATCTAAAGAATAATGGAATCGTAAATGGGGAAAAGGATTTACCAATAAGCAATAGCTATTCAACCCCAATGAAGCTCCTTCTTAATAACCTCCCCTTGAGGTTCAAGCTCCTCAAATATTTCAGCTTGAAACCTATATATCTGTATATCCCTATCAAGCCAGGCATCTGGAGGTAGCCCAGCTTTAATACAGCAATTACTCAAAAATTCTTCAGCATCCCAATTCCACTCCACAGCCACTTGTGGTAGAAGTAAACCAGTAAACCACCCCTTCTTAACTATTAAGCCATCAAGTCCAATTCTAACCATTTGAGGATACATTGATGGTGATGGAACCCTTATTAGTTCAGGTTCAGTTAAAACGCTAACTTCAAAAACCACTTCACGCAGCTCCTCAAACTTTAAAGGTCTAAACCTCGGGTCAGATGTTGCAGCACTAATGGCTGCATCTATGAGAGCCTCCACCAATGGATGTGTAGGGTAAGGGTATCCTATACATCCCCTCAAAACTTTATGTCTAAATCCACCCTCAAATCTCAGTTTATTAATTGTGACGAAAACCCCCCTCTTAACCCTAAACTTTTCAGGTATATCTGCTGGTGGAGAGATCTCCACACCCCTAGCCAAATATTCTTCAACGGATTTCCTAGCCAATCTAACCAAGAATGCCCCTTCCTCAACTGTGAATTCATGGACAACCATATCCATTAATACCTCTAGATTATATTGACATAGAATTAAAGATAAGATTTACCTTTACCTTCAACTTCTAATTGAACTCTACGCAACTTAGCCATTATATCCCTCCAATGCCTACCAATCCAGTAAACTTTACCACACCCATCACAGACCCAAAACATCGTTGAAGATTCAGCAACTTTTTGTGGAATTTTACTCTCAACATCTTCCCTCAAACACATTCTGAGGGGATGGTTACATATTGGGCATCTTGAATTATCCAATGGTATTGAAAGCTTAATTCCACAATTCAAAGCCACTTGCTTAAGTTGCTCTTCAAGTATACCACTATCTATGTAGACAGCTTTCACACCCATTTTCAAAGCTTTACGGTAAAGTAGAAAGTCTCTTGTAAGGAGAGTTTTAGATTGTTCCAATGCTAAGCGTATGAGATCATCATCAGAACCACGTCTCCCAAGATATACAACATCATATCCAAGCATTCTAAGCCATCTACAAAGCTTTCCAAGCATACCATCAACCACGAATCCCCCTACCAAATACTATTTCACCACCTTTACAGATTATTTCATCACCATCATAAACCATGAATCCATTAACGAAGGTAGCTTTAACAATCCCCTTAACCTTAAACCCATCAAATGGTGAAAATTTAGCCTTAGAATAGAATTTAGAAGGATCAATAACCCACTCCCTATCCAAATCCACAATTGTTAAGTCTGCATCTAAACCAGGCTCTATAGAGCCTTTACCCCTAATATTGAATATTCTTGATGGATTGAAACTCATAAGTTTAACAATATCCCCAATACCAATAAGACCATAATTCACAGCTGTAAGCATTAGAGGTAATGTGGTTTCCAATCCAGGGACACCAGATTTAATATCCCAAAAACTCTCCCCAAACTTCTCTTCAATAGAGTGGGGGGCATGATCATCAGCTATAACATCCACAAAACCATTACGAACACTATTCCAAAGTGATATTACATCAAAAATCCCTCTCAATGGAGGTTCCATCTTAGCAATACCCCAAAGTCTATGAAGCACATCACTAGTTAAGAATAAATGGTGCGGTGTCACTTCACAAGTGGCAAGCCCCCTAAACTTTGATATAAAATCCACAATTAAACCACTAGTTACATGAGCTATGTGAACTCTACAATTACTGGCACTAGCCATATTTAGAACTCTATTAACTGCTTTAAATTCAGCTTCAATTGGATGTGCCCACATAAACCCTCTAAAATCACTTAACCCTCTAAATTCATCTTCAAGTTTCGATATCGTAGAGTGATCTTCAGCATGGAATACCACTGGAATCCCAATACCACCACAGGCATTTAGATACTGTTTAAGTGAATCATAATCTGAAGGGTCTAGAAATCCATAACGGCGATTCAAGTAAACCTTAAATCCAATAGCACCCAAATTAGCTATGGTTTCAACTTCACTCAAACATTTTGGTAATAGGGAATAGAAGCCTACATTAACATAAATTCTACCCTTAGCCAAATTAACCCTATCAATAAACCTTGAGGGGGAATCTGTGGGTGGAGAATTATTTGGCATATCTAGGACCGTTGTAAATCCACCAGCAGCTGCAGCCATAGTTCCAGATTCAAAAGTCTCCTTATATGATAATTCCTGATCCCTCAAATGTACATGGACATCTATAAGTCCAGGTAGAATTATTTTGTCTTGAAACCTATAGTACCTATCAGCCTTTGGGAGATTAACTTCCAATCCAACATCAAATATCTTCCCATCATCTATAGCTATGGCTGCATCCACCAATTCACCACGCCAATATATCCTACCAGAAACTATGCAATCCACAATAACCAATCAAACGAACCCCCAAGAAAGTAACATTTTAACGAAAATCCTCGTATTCACTATCCCAAGAACAGAATTATCCTCATTTAAGGCGACAGCTCCAAGCCCCCTTTCATCTAATATTGACTTTGCAACTACACTTATAGGTGGGTAACCATAAAAGTATGCTTTTGTACTCCTCATAACATCAGAAGCCCTTAAAGATTTAACTCTGGAAACCCTATGTTGAGACGAAACCTTATCTTGAATAAACTTTAAAACTGTAATTATATCGAAATCTCTCACAACCCCCACAAACCTTTCACCTTTAACTACAGGTATAAACCTCAAATTCTCCTTAAGCATTAGCAACCTAACATTTAGGAGACTTGAATCGATATCCACAATCCTTGGATTTCTAATTATAAATCCACTGGAATCAGCATTTGAATCCAAGAATAGCTTTGGGAAATCCTCCTCAAAAATCATACCAACAGGTTTACCATTATTGATTATTGGAATTGCAATTAAACCATGCTTAATCATCAACTCAGAAGCTTCAAATAAACTAGAATCAAGGGATACTGTTGGGATATCAGTTTTCATGACGCTTGAAACATACAAGCTACTTAAACTTATCATTCTAACACGTTCACCCCAAATCCTACTAAGAATATCTCTAATGGTAACTATACCCACAAACCTCCCATCATCTAAAACTGGAAGTGCACTTAACCTCTCATACTCCATAATTTCAACAGCGTTTGATAATGGTTGATCCTTATCTAAAGTTGGAATTGGAGATCTCGCCAATATAAAGCTCTTCAAAACATTAAACCCCCAAATCCCTTGAAGCTACAACTCTAACAATATCAGTCTTAGTTATAATGCCAACAAGAATCCCCGAATCATTAACAACAGGCAAACCACTAATCTTATTGGATAACATTATCTCAGCTGCCTTAGCAACATCCTCAAGATAACCAATGGTTAATGGGTTTGGAGTCATAATGTCATATGCCACTGGAACCCTGAGCATTCTAATGCTACGTCTAGACTCATCTTCAAATTTAATCTTCCTAGGACTATAACCAGCAGTTCTAAATGTTAAATCAGTTTTAGTTATGATCCCCACAGGTCTACCTCCATCTAAAACCACAACTCTACCAATATTATGCTTTTCAATGAGCTTACCAACCCTATAAATGCTGTGGAGAGGGTTTACGGTTATTACTGGAGATGACATAACCTCATGAACTTTACGTAAACCAGAGTAATGCTCAGCATAAGCTCTAACAATATCAGTTTTAGTTATTATTCCAACAAGATTTCCATCACCATCCACCACAGGTAAACCACTAAACCCACCCTTAATCATCAGTAAAGCTGCATTCTTCAAGTAAACTCTAGGCCCAATCGAGATTACTGGTGAAGTCATAACTTCGGAAACCAATATACTATCGATAGGTCTCGGAGAATCCCTAACACTCTCATTTAAAAGTATTCTGGATATATCTGTTTCAGTAACTATGCCAATGGGTTTTAAACCTTCAACCACAACAACCCTACTAATATCATTATGTAACATGAGATTCCTAACCCTAGCAAGCGTATCCCTTGGATCAACAACTACAACCTTACTATTCATGTAATCAGAAACCCTTAAAGCCATATCTCAACCCCCCTTAAGTTCACGACACTCTGGACACAAGTATTCCCCATCAACTTCAATAAGATCTTCAGACCATTCCCCACATCTATCACAATACCCAGAAATAGAGCTTCCAACGTAATTGTACCCTTCAGATACGTTAATTCTCATAGCTTCAATAAGTATATCTATCATTTCAGGGGCAACTCTAAGTATATCCTTCTCAGTTATTATCCCAACCATGGACCCCCCTTCAACAACAATCAGTCTTCTAACATTCCTCTTAACCATAATCCTAGCAGCATCAACAATCCTAGTTGAAGGGTTAATTGTTATTAGAGGTTTAGACATAACTTCTGATACACGTGTATTAACGCTAAGCCCTGAAGCCAAAACCTTAACCACAAGATCCCTCTCAGTCACTATGCCAACAGGCTTCCCCTGATCATCCAATATAACCACACTACCCACATCTCGATCTCTCATTATCTTAGCTACATCAACAATAGTTGAAGAAGCATATGCAGTTACAGGTTTCCTAGACATAACCATATCAACAGTTAAATCCTCAATCCTTGGCAATGCCCTAACCATAAAAATGTACCAAACAGATATATGTTGAAATAAATATTTTAATTCTACCGAGAAAACACCCTAAACCCTCCCCTTGGAAGTATACGTTTAAAATCATCAATGGACAAATCACCCAGAATCCCCCTCAAATTTTCATCAAGCTCTAAGAAGAGAAGCTTCTTAAACTTAACCCACAATTTTTCTATAGGCTCAGTTCCAGGTGCAAGAGTTACACTTTTAAAACACCATTTAGATATGGCTGATGGTGGACCTGAAACCAATATGTAACCATCATCAGAAGACATTAAACCAATAGAAACCCTTAATGGGATATTGTGAATATAATTCTTCCTACCATAAATCATGAAAGCTCCACGGGAAAGATACTCTCCAGATGGAGCTGATTTAGATACTTGTTTACCATAAACCCAGAATGCAGATGCAGATTCCATCATCCCTCTCCAAGCATTGGAGAAGGATACTGCAAATTGAGCTGCCTCATAAATTGTGGATTCAGGGATGCTGCCAGACTCTGAGAGAATTATTACTGAGGGGCCTCCATGAATATCTGCATGTACATATATACCATCATCCCTAAGCCACTTCCTAACCAAAGCCTCATTCTGAGATGCATCTCTACCACCAACAACTAGGAATCCATCTGAAGATTTAAACCAATAGAAATTCTCATACCACTTCCTCTTAACAATAGCTGTAACTTTAATTGGCTTTGCAATCCTCCTAGAAACCTCCTCTTCAACTTCTAAAGCCATCCTATCCTCAAGGGATTTTATTGCTTCTCTAGCTCTAGAAGCCTTACCCTCCAAAACTTTAGCTTCATTAAATAATCTAGATGCATTAGATGCAGCTGACTCTAAAACATTGAGTGGCACAATTTCGCCATCAACCCTCAACATTAGAATTCTATCCTTAACATTAAACCCACATATAAATTCATAGATTTCCGGCTTCAAACTTCTAATTCCATTCAAAACCCCACTCCAACCATACTTTGAAGCTAAATCCCTAACTACATTTAAAACCTCATCTATAAAGCTCAAGTTACCCATTACCAGATTACCGAGACTTCTAAGTTTAGTAGCTTCCTCTTCAAGATTCTTCAAAATCTCCCTCTGCTTCTGTATACTGGCTTTAAATCTCCCCTCCACCTCCCCCCTAACCTTAGCTTTTAAATCCTCAAATTCAATGGACATAAGCCTATGGAAATACTCATCAACAGCCCCATTAAAATCCTTAAAATACTCAGCTTCAAAACCAGAATATAACTGGAAATCCAATGGCACAACTGATACTATTCTGTCGCCATCTAGAATTATCTGTGGATTTATAGAACCATCAATTACTGATGATACCATATCCCTAAACACACTAATTATATTTTCAAAACTGGCATGATCAATACTGGAAGCCTTCAACCTCTTATCCAAACCACATCTAATACAAAGCTCTTCAGCAACTTCACCAGGGAGATTTAAAACCCTAGTCAAAGCCACAACCAAACTCCCCTCAAACTCTACAAGCATTTTGTAGGCTTCATCAACAATACAATCCACTGGATTAAACCCTCTAATTTTTGGTGGACAATAAATTTCACCATTAAAAAGCCTTCTACCACCAGACTCCCTCTCACGGTAAACACCAATAATCTTACCTTCAGAATCCAATACGAGGATGTTCCCACCATCCATAAGCTCAAAAATCAAACTCAAACCATTACTCAACTTAAAACCAATAATCCTATCAAATCCAAGCTGGGAAACTTCTAAAACCTTAGCTCTACTAATCCTGGATCTGAGGAAGTTGCAGAAGTTTGAAGGAATTTTAGGCTTTTCAAAATCAAACCCACTAATATTAATCCTTCTACCCAATTCAAAAATAACATTACATTTAAATCCACCAAACTTAAATTGGAATATGCTATCAGAAATCTGGTAAACATTGCTTATATATGCTTGATGAAGTGATTTAAACTCCCTAACAATAGCCATTAAATCCAGAGCATTCAAAGACTTTTTACAATGGATAACCATATTAAACCCATCCAACTTATTTAAAATGGAGTTTAAGAGGAATTTAAATACTACGGGGTTGATGAGCTTTGAATGCTGATGACAAAATATACTTATTTAGAGGGTTATTTGGACTTTTAACTGCAGCAATATGTATAACACTCAATTTAAGTGGAGAAACAGGACTTATGCTTGGATTAACCATGTACATAGCAACAATACCATTAATAAGGAGAATTCTAAAGATTAAACCATCAGACTTAAAAATTCCGGAAAATCTATACATAAGTGGACTTGCACCATACTTAGCATTATGGCTTATAACATGGATAACCGTATACACATTTCAAGTACCACACCCACTCCCATGATCACTTACCAGAACTCCTCTCTCTAACTATTTTAATAAATTCATCAACAATAACCATCCAAGCATTCAGGAATCCAGATTCCAAATCACTAATAGTATCCCTGGAAAGATCTTTAGCTAAACAATCCCTAATCTCCTTCAACTCCTTAAGATCAGCATTAACGCAACGCCAATAAAATGTGGATTTATCACCCTCCCTACCAGCCATAATCATACCTTTAACTGCAAGCATAACTCCAACCCCCCAATCACCATCAACATTAAACTCTCCAGAAACTTCATTGAAAAGCTTCTCAGCAGCAGCATAATTACCAAAGAAACAATACCTTGCAAGCATTGAAACAGGCTTCAAAGCTTTACGCTTCCTAGCACTCAATATTGGCATTAGAATCCCAAAAGCAAATATTGTATATTTTGAAATTTAAATTTTGACCATCAAACCTTAATTTATCTGAAAGTAAGAGTTAAAAGTGTATGGAAACAATAAACATAAACTGATTATAAAAGATTAAAGAATGCTGGTGAGATGCTCATATGAGTTATAAAACTTTAGAGCCATTCTTCAAACCTAAAAGCATAGCAGTAATAGGGGCTTCAAGAAGCCCTGAAAAGGTGGGATACCAATTAGTGAAATCCCTAATAGATGTGGGTTACGAGGGGAAGATATACCCAGTAAACCCTAAAGCTGATGAAATACTAGGGTTAAAGGTATACCCAAATATAAAGAGCATAGGGGGAAATGTGGATTTAGCATTAATAGCTATACCAGCACAAAACGTTCCAGAAGTATTAAGAGAAGCTGGAGAATGCAAAGTTAAATGTGTTATAGTGATTAGTGGGGGATTTAAGGAAATTGGTGGAGAAGGAGTTAAACTGGAAGAAGAGATTAAGAAGATAGCAAAGGAATATGGAATTAGACTCATGGGACCAAACTGTATAGGAGTATACGATCCACACAACAAAATAGACACATTATTCCTACCGAGAGATAGAGCTCTAAGACCTAAAAAGGGGGATATTGCATTCATATCACAAAGTGGAGCTATGGGAGTTGCATTCCTAGATTGGATGACCATGGAAAACATAGGGTTAAGTTGCTTCATAAGCTATGGCAATAAAGCTGATGTTGATGAAATAGACTTATTAGAATACTTGTTGCATGATGAGAAATGCAAGGTTATAGCCATGTACCTAGAAGAGATAACCAATGGGAAGAGATTCATTGAAGTAGCAAGTGAAACATCAAAAGTTAAACCAATAGTAGCAATAAAAGCTGGAAGAACAATGGAGGGAGCTAAAGCAGTATCATCACATACAGGAGCCCTTGCAGGTAGAGAAGAAATAGTGGAAGCAGCATTCAAAAAGGCTGGAGTTATAAGAGCATATGATACACATGAGCTATTCGATTACGCTAGAGCACTAGCCACTGGTAGAATTGCTTTTGGAGATAGAATAGCAATAATAACTGATGGTGGAGGTGCAGGAGTTATGGCAACAGATAAACTCACAGATGAAAAGAGGGGGGTTGGATTGAAACTTGCAGAATTAAAGGAGGAAACGAAACTTGAATTAAAGAAGCATATACCACCCTTCGCAATACCACACAACCCAATAGACTTAACTGGAAGCGTAACACCAGAAATGTATGGAGATGTTATAGAGATAGTTTCAAAAGATGAAAATGTCGATGGAATAGTGGTCATAGTCCTAATACATCCACCAGGAATGAACGTTAAAGTTGTAGATGAAGTGGAAAAAGCATATAAATCCACAAATAAACCAATACTCATCGCATCTACTGGAGGAGAACCGACACAGAAGATTCTAAGAATATTCCAAGAGAGGGGGATACCATCATACCCAGAAGTGGAGAGAGCAGTAAAAGCCATGAAATGCCTAGTGGAGAGGGGGAGATACTTAAAGAAGCTTGAAAAAAGGTTTCATTAAGCTTATATTTATAGATTTGAAAATATTATTGGAGGATTCTAAAATGAAAGCTAGAGTAGCATTCGAAACAAAAACATACATAATAATTTTAAGCGATGAGAAACTTGAAATAGACTTGAAATCTGGGGCAAAGGCATTCCTAGAATACATGATCGAAGAACACAAGAGCCTCGAAAGAATATTCAAGTGGGCTGCAGACCACCTATTCCCAAGAGACATATACGTTGAAAACATAAGTAGAGCATACGTCTCACCAGAAGGAGAAGCAATAGTGGAAGAGAAGACACCAATAGGGATAAAAACCATAAAAGTTCCAGAGCTAACAGAAGAACAAGCAAAAACACTTGTAGAAGAAATAAACAAGTTACTAGCAGAAAGAGGCAAAGCTTAAAAGGTAAACAATAACACCCATTCACCTTTTTCTATCAACAACCCTAAACGGACAATTTCTTGGAAGAGACAAATTAAACATTTCAGCATACCTCCTAACCACACTACACTCACCAATACGCTGAGCATAAAGGCAAACCTCACCACAGCCAGTTAAAGCTAAATCAAGAATTGAAACCAGATCTGAAGCTGGCAAACTCACATCCCCACCAATACTATAATCACAATCTGGACATTTAAAGGATAATTCTGAAACAATAAGCTTAGAACCACAATTTGGACAGAAAACCCTAAAACTCTCAGCCCTAAACTCCCTCTTAGGTGGAATTATCACTGGTATTAGATAAACTATTAAGACACCAACTAAAGAGACTAAACCAAAATTGAATGTATCAATAAAAACCCTCGAACTATCAAATTCAAAGATCAGTATACGCATATTTGGAATAATGATAAGCGTTATTCCAAGCAATGCTAAAGCCAAAACAATCTTCAACCTACACTCATAAATGAAGAGCAAAATTGAAGACAAAACCTAATGACACCAAAAACTATCTAGCTAAAAAAATATAAAAAATTTGGGGTTTATTTTGTTGGTGGAACAACAGCTAGTCTTCTCCTTCTCCAAACAGTGTACTCGTAGAATATCAGGTAGAGCACTACAATTATCACTATTGGTAGCAGTATGAGTTCACCGAAGAATTCAGCAGTTCTGAATGGGCGGCCAAATATGGTTGCAAATACATCAAGACCAAAGGTTTCAGTCTTATCAGCAGTGACACTAACACTCCTTGAATCCTCAATACCACGATAGTTGACGGAAATAGTATACGTTCCAGCTGGAACCTCAACACTCACAACACCAGACTCATCAGTCTCAACACTAACACCTAAAGGTGCAATTGAAACTGCAGTTGGACCAAGCCCTTGCCCTCTAGCACCCACAACCTTAACAGTCAATGTGTAAACGTTGGTTGTGGTCAACGTGTATACTCCAGTCTTATCCACAGTGAAGCTTGCAGGAGTAACAGTTATGCTCTTACCAAGCCATGTAACTCCAGTAACAGTTAACGTTCCAATTGGAATCTGCGTAAACTTAACCTCACCAGCAGGAGTCGTGGTTGCAGTAGCTGTGGTGTCATCAGGATACTTAACGCTGACGGTGGCTGCAGTCAGCAATGTACCCTTTGGAGTCTTAACCACTAGAGTTGCATCGTAAACCTTACACTTAATTGGAACTTCAACGAGGTTTCCAGTAACGGTCACATCAATCTCCAAAACCTTAATATCCTTCCTCGGCCAGAGTGCAGTTATCTTGTAGCTACCTCTTGGAACAAGATCTGTGCTGAACGTTCCATCAGTACCAGTCTTCCCACTAACACTATACTCTCCACCAGCAAACGTATATGTTAAGCCAGCAAGATTCCTCCCAACATCATCAGTCAACCTAAATGAAACATCAAATACATCCGTGAAGGCAGTGTAGAATACTGTTGGCTTAACAATCTTGTAGAATACCTCCTTATCATAGCTGTTATACACATCAACGCCAAGCCACCTAATCGTTATCGTGTAATTGCCAGTGGTCAATGCGAAGGGCATGTAAACCTTACCAGTCGAGTCAACATAGCCGAAGGCTGCAATAGTACCAGCAGGAACAGTTGTACCACTCACAGTATCCTTAACTGGAGTGTACCTTATGGCGTATACTGAACCATACTTTGGAGTACCAGCAAACACCTTGTAGAGTGGCTTACCATTAGCACTCAAAGCCTGCAAACCAATGTAATTACCGAACTTCATCGTGGCAACAAGATCATCCTTGCTGGCAACAACATTTGCATACACTATTACATCGTCAGCCAATGTAACGCTTAAATCTGATGGAAGCTCTCCAGCCAGAGGCTTGCGGTAAGCTCTGAACAAGTACTTAGTAGCGTTACCCCAGAAGATTGTAGCGAAGGTTGCCTTACCATTACCATCAGTCAATGATGAAGCCACCAAATAGTACTTGCCAACAGTCTTATTCCAATATACATCCACAGTGTAGCTTGCCAATCCAGCATCAGTCCAATCAGTAACCTTAGCAGTCATATCATAAGCCGCAACCTTCAAATCAAACACATAAGCACTGTAACTCCATACTGGAGACCACTTTGTAGCTACACCAGTAAAGTTCAATATGTCAAACTTGTAATCTAAGGCCAGCTTTGATTTCACAACATCCATCAATTTACCAGCAGCAACCATGTTATTCCAACCACTAACAGTTCCATTTATGAATATGTTGCGTGGAGTAGTTAGATACGTCAATGAGCCAACAGCTATGCTCTTAACATCCTTTGGAACACCAACAGTTTCACCTGGAATCGTGAATACAACTATGCTTATTGGCGTACCAACAATCTTTCCACTAGTGTGCGTCACCCAAACAGGTATATAGACTAAATTCTCAGCAGAATACTTTAATGTAACCATGTAGAACATGTATGAATATGCTTCAGCTGTTGTTGTGTTGAATATGTTGCCAGCTACTCTCGTAGTTAACGTATCGATTTTGCTTATAGTGTTGGCAGTTGCATTCAGCCATGTCATGTTAGCTGCTTGCCACATTACAGTCACATTCAATTTATCCATCAATGTCGTGTGCTTCCAGTTGTACAAGCTGAAGCTTACTGGGTAAACCCTCAAATTGAGGTTTAGCTCTGAGTATACCTTAGTTGGATCAGTAACTACTGGTATGGTTACTGTTGCATTGTAAACTCTTACACCAGCCCAGTAGACGTCAAGTCTGTAGCCTCCACCACCAACATACATGTGGCTATTAGTGGTGTAGTAAATTAGGCTATTGTCGGATGTAGCGTTGGCATAAGACCATTTTGTAGAGTTAATGAACGTTACAGCCATACTGTATGGCAACGGGCTTGGCATTAAGTTGCCCTTAACGTCACAGAAGTTAATCTTAACATCATAGATGTAGGCGTGGAATGTTCCAATATAATTCTCTGGAGCAAGAGTTATTGGAGTTTCGTATGGGCCAACGTCAACATTCTTGGTTATTCCGAAGTAACCATAGGTTTTGTTTGCCCATGCATCAACAGTTATTGAGACTGTAGCTGGAATCTGTGTGAAGTTTGCCCATCCCTTTGCATTTGTAACTCTCCAATCCTCCTTATACGTGACTCCACTGGTGCCAGCCAATGTGGAGTTTCCAGTCCAGCTTAAAGTCACATTCAACCCTTGAATGGCGAATGTGTCTGAACCCCACTTCACAAACTTGAGTTTAGCGTCAACGTATGGGAATTTGAATGTCACTGCACTGTAAATGTTGTCTTTTATGCTGAAAACGTCACTCATGCCGTAGGGCTTGAACTGAACATTCTTGTAGACTACTGAGATACGCCAATCTCCACCTGGAACCTGAATTAACGTTAACGCTCCACCAGGAGATGCAGTAACTAGGGATACTGCACCAGTTGGATGCTCTAAAACAACTGTTGGGCTTACAAGAGCATTACCATTAATGTCCACAACATTAAGCATAGCATCAAAGACATCACATGTAAGTGTAACTCCGAGGACAATCCCAGTGAAACCACTTTGAATAGTCTTATCATCAAGTTTAACATTAATTTTACCAGTGCCGGCACCTTCAATCTTTATCTTTGCACTCCTAACCTTAACCCATGATGCAGGCTGCTCTGGAGTTATACTCCAATAAACATCAACTTTGGTTTCACCAAATGGTAGGTATCCAGATCCATGTACTCCTGTAGCGTTAACACCACCAGTTGGTAGCGAAACTCTCTGAGCATCAACACTATATGGTGGAAGCTGAACTACACCTGCAACATTACTCTTAGTGTCATG